>Ga0160469_100041_pt1 | contig 219309 bp, 207 predicted proteins | sample HID1972M_E11MG_FD_108246 | JGI IMG/M metagenome (GOLD analysis project Ga0160469, IMG submission 108246) | Enriched pill bug-associated microbial communities from UW Madison campus, WI, USA - HID1972M_E11 MG | ecosystem: Host-associated > Arthropoda: Insects > Digestive system > Unclassified ...
GCCAAGATGCCGCACGTGCTGGTGGCCGGCACCACCGGTTCGGGCAAGTCGGTGGGCATCAACGCCATGATCCTGAGCCTGCTCTACAAGGCCGAGGCGCGCGACGTGCGCCTGCTCATGATCGACCCGAAGATGCTGGAAATGTCGGTGTACGAAGGCATTCCGCACCTGCTGGCGCCGGTGGTCACCGACATGCGGCAGGCCGCGCACGGGCTGAACTGGTGCGTGGCCGAGATGGAGCGCCGCTACAAGCTGATGAGCAAGCTGGGCGTGCGCAACCTGGCGGGCTACAACACCAAGATCGACGAGGCCAAGGCGCGCGAGGAGTTCATCTACAACCCCTTCAGCCTGACGCCCGACGACCCCGAGCCGCTCAAGCGCGAGCCGCACATCGTGGTGGTCATCGACGAGCTGGCCGACCTGATGATGGTGGTCGGCAAGAAGATCGAGGAGCTGATCGCCCGCCTGGCGCAGAAGGCGCGCGCGGCCGGCATCCACCTCATTCTGGCGACGCAACGGCCCAGCGTGGACGTGATCACCGGCCTGATCAAGGCCAACATTCCGACGCGCATCGCCTTCCAGGTGTCGAGCAAGATCGACTCGCGCACCATCCTCGACCAGATGGGCGCCGAGGCGCTGCTGGGCATGGGCGACATGCTCTACATGGCCAGCGGCACCGGCCTGCCGGTGCGGGTGCACGGCGCCTTCGTGTCGGACGACGAAGTCCACCGCGTCGTCGCGTACCTCAAGTCGCAGGGAGAGCCGGACTACATCGATGGCGTGCTGGAAGGCGGCACCGTCGACGGCGACGGCGACCTGATGGGCGAAGGCGGCGGCGCCGACGGCGAGAAGGACCCGATGTACGACCAGGCGGTCGAAGTCGTGCTCAAGAACCGCAAGGCCAGCATCTCGCTGGTGCAGCGCCACCTGAAGATCGGCTACAACCGCGCCGCGCGGCTGGTCGAGGACATGGAAAACGCCGGCCTGGTCAGCGCCATGAGCGGCAGCGGCCAGCGCGAGATCCTGGTGCCGGCGCGCAGCGAGTAGGCCGGCGCGCCGTTTGCATTCCGACAAGGACTTTGCAGAACTTCTCCGGGATGCCGGAGGTCTTCACCTGCGGGCCGAACATCTGCGGATCGTGCGCGCTATCGTGCACCGCAACACCTTGCCAAGGACATCGACATGACACTTCGCCGACTGGCGCTTGCCGCCACTTTCTCGCTGCTGGGCGCCCAGGTCTGGGCGGGCGGCCTCGAGAGCCTCGAGGCCTTCGTGAAGAACGCCAAGTCCGGCCGCTCCGAATTCACCCAGACGGTGACCGCGCCGCCCCGGGACGGACAGCCCGGGCGGGCCAAGGTCTCGAGCGGCAGCTTCGAATTCCAGCGCCCGGGCAAGTTCAAGTTCGACTACAAGAAGCCGTTCGCGCAGAGCATCGTCGCCGACGGCCAGACCCTGTGGCTGTACGACGCCGACCTGAACCAGGTCACGCAGCGCCGGCAGGCGCAGGCGCTCGGCCAGACGCCGGCGGCGCTGATCGCCGCGGCGGCCGACCTGCGCGCGCTGCAGGCCGACTTCACACTCGAAGCACAGCCCGAGCGCGACGGCCTGCAATGGGTCAAGGCCACCCCCAAGACCCGGGACGGCCAGCTGCAGAACGTGCTGGTCGGCTTCCAGGGCGAGGCGCTGGCCGCGCTGGAGATCCTCGACAGCTTCGGCCAGCGCTCGGTGCTGAAGTTCAGCAAGGTCGAGCTCAATCCGGCGCTGGCGGCCGGCACCTTCGATTTCAAGGCGCCGCCGGGCGCCGATGTGGTTCGCCAGTGAGGCCGTCGGCTGGCGCAGGCGTCGCCGCGCGCAACTGCGGCTGACGCGCCAGCACGTCGTCGCGCGGGCCGGCGTCGCGCACGCGCCCGCCCTCCATCAGCACGATGGTGTCGAAATGCGCCAGCAGGCCCAGCCGGTGGATGGACGCCACCAGGCAGGCCTGCGGGAACTGCGCGGCGATGCGGTCCAGCACGCGGGCCTCGGTGGCGGCGTCCAGGGCGCTGGTCGGCTCGTCCAGCAGCAGCATCGAACTGCCCCGCGCCGCCAGGACGCCGCGCGCCAGGCACAGGCGCTGGCGCTGGCCGCCCGAGAGGTTGAAGCCGCGTTCGGTCAGCGCGGTGTCCAGGCTGCCGTGCATGGCGGCCAGCACCTCGTCGAAGGCGCTGGCGTGCACCGCGGCCAGCAGTTCGGCATCGGCGCAGGGCTGGCCGAAGGACAGGTTCTCGCGCACGCTGGCCTCGAAGACCTCGGTTTCCTGCGGGATCAGCGTGCCCAGGGTGCGCAGCACCGGCCAGTCCTGCGGCCGGCCATCCAGCGTCAGCGTGCCGTGGCTGGGCACGTACAGGCCGGCCAGCACGCGCAGCAGCGTGCTCTTGCCGCCGCCGCTGGGTCCCACTAGCGCGATGCGCTGGCCGCGCCGCATGTCCAGGTCCACCGCGTGCAGGCCCCCGCGCGCCGCGGCGCCATAGGTCCAGGCCAGTCCGTGCACCGCGAGCTGCTGCCAGGGCACGCCGGGCTGCAGCGCCTCGGCCGCCTCGTCGGCGCGCCGCGGCGCCTGCAGCAGCGGCTCGGCGCTGCGGTAGTCGGTGTGCATGCGCGCGAAGCTCTGGAAGTTGCCGGCCATGGAGCCGATCACGCTCGCCGTCTGCTGCGCGTACTGGTAGATCATGAACACGCTGCCCAGCAGCACCGCTTCGCCGGGGCTGCGCGTCTGCCAGACGTAGAGCACGACCAGGCCCCAGGTCAGGCCCAGGCCCAGGATGTCGACGGCGAACCACTTGCCCTCGTTGACCAGCGCGGCGCGCTTGAGCGGCCTGGACACCGCCTGCATGCGCAGCCGCATCAGCTTGCGCGAGGCGGACGCCAGGCGCAGGCCGATCACCGTGGACGCATTGCCGATGAAATCCACCAGCGCCGCCACGTAGCGGCGGTCGGCGTCGTTCTCCTGGCGGGCCAGGCCCATCAGCGCGCGGTCGAAGCGCAGGATCACCAATGCGATCAACACGTAGCCGGTCATCGCCAGCGCGCCGCTGGTGCGCGACAGCAGGGTCAGCGCGACCAGCGGGCCGAAGAAGTTGATGACGTTCTGCAGGTAGACGAACTGGTTCTGCGCGAAGTCCGACAGCGCGCGGCTGGCCTGATGCACGCGGTGCTGCAGCTCGCCCGAGTGGTGCGCGCCGTGCCAGGCCAGCGGCGCGCCGGCGATGCGCGCGTAGAGCCGGTCGGCCAGCGTCTCGCGCACGTGCACGCCGACGTTGCGCTCCAGCACGCGGCCGGGGCCGTGGATCAGCCAGGACACCAGGTACACCGCCATGAGCGCGGCGATCCATCGCCCCGAGCTTTCCAGTTGGGCGCGCTGCAGCGCGTTGATGGCCTGCGCCGCGAGCCAGGGCATGGACAGCCGGATCAGCTGGGCGCCGGCGAGCAGCGCGATGGCGCCGAGCAGCTGCGTGCGTGCACCCTCGGCGTAGCGCCAGAGGGCGGCATAGAGTTCGCGTGCCGCGTGGCTGGGGGACAGGGGCGGGGCGGTCAAATGCGGCGGGCCGGATGCTGTTCGTGGCAAAGGCCGGCAGCCACGATGGATGCAGCCCTTTTGATCTGCATCAGCAGGTCGGCCCGAATGAATTGTCAGGCTTCATCCGTATAGCCATTGCGGGTGGCTTGATCGGCGTTATCAAAGATGGCCATGGCCGTCCTCATGCGACGAAACCCGAATCTACGGTAGAAATCCTCCTTGCCGGGGATGGCGTAGAGGATGATCTTCCTGTGGCCCTGGGACGCAGCAACGAGGCGCTCGATGACTTCTCGTCCCAGGCCTCGACCTTGATGTGAAGGGCGAACGGCGATGTCGCAGATGTACGAGCAGTCGACGCCATCCGCAACAGCACGTCCGGCAGCAACCAGCATGCCGTTCTCACGCGCAAAGAACTTGAACATGCTGTTCGAGAATGCAGTTTCCAGCCAATCCGGTGATTTGTTGCCGAGCGGAGCGAGCCGATACATCTCGGCGAGTTCCGACCAGTTGACGGAATTCGTCGAACTGTTCCACTGAAGCACGACACAGTCTCCTCATGAAGCCAACTGGATTTGGACTTGCCCATCCTACGGACCTCTGGCGACCCAAGTCAACGACAGCACACCGCAACGCTTTGATTTCCGTCCATCCGGGCCGCCTAGAATTCCGCCGATGGATGCGTCCTCCGTTTCGCCCAGCGCCGCCGCGCCGACATCGGCAGGCCTTGCACGCCGCACGCTGGGTCACTCGTACACCCATGTGCTCGAGGATGGTCGCGGGGGGCTGAGCCCGCGGGATTCCCTATGACCCGGTCATCCATGCCCGTCCACCAGCCGCTGGCCGAACGACTGCGCCCGCGCGCGCTGGGCGAGGTGATCGGCCAGCAGCACCTGCTCGGCCCCGGCATGCCGTTGCGCATCGCCTTCGAGTCGGGCCAGCCGCATTCCTGCATCCTGTGGGGGCCGCCGGGCGTGGGCAAGACCACCATCGCGCGGCTGATGGCCGATGCCTTCGACGCGCAGTTCATTCCCATCAGCGCGGTGCTCGGCGGCGTGAAGGACATCCGCGAGGCGGTCGAGCGCGCCACGCTGGCGCGCGACGGGCTGGTGTCGCAGCGCACGATCGTCTTCGTCGACGAGGTGCACCGCTTCAACAAGAGCCAGCAGGACGCCTTCCTGCCGCACGTGGAGTCGGGCCTGTTCACCTTCATCGGCGCGACCACCGAGAACCCGTCCTTCGAGGTCAACTCCGCGCTGCTGTCGCGCGCGGCGGTGTACGTGCTGCAGCCGCTCGGCGAAGACGACCTGCGGCAGATCGTCGCGCGCGCGCAGGACATCCAGGCCGTGCCGGCCATCGAGCAGGCGGCGTCGGACCGCCTGATCGCCTATGCCGACGGCGATGCGCGGCGGCTGCTCAACACGCTGGAAACCCTGGCCGTGGCCGCGACGGCCGAGAAGCTCGACGCGATCACCGACGAATGGCTGCTGCGCGTGCTCGGCGAGCGCATGCGCCGCTACGACAAGGGCGGCGAGCAGTTCTACGACACCATCAGCGCGCTGCACAAGTCGGTGCGCGGCAGCGACCCGGACGCGGCGCTGTACTGGTTCGTGCGCATGATCGACGGCGGCGCCGACCCGCGCTACATGGCGCGGCGCTTCGTGCGCATGGCCAGCGAGGACATCGGCCTGGCCGACCCGCGCGCGCTGCGCCTGGCGCTGGACGCCGCGGAAACCTACGAGCGCCTGGGCACGCCCGAGGGCGAGCTCGCGCTGGCGCAGTGCGTGGTCTACCTGGCGGTGGCGCCCAAGTCGAACGCGGTCTACACCGCCTACAACAAGGCGCGCGACTTCGTGCGCAAGGACGGCACGCGCCCCGTTCCCATGCACCTGCGCAACGCGCCGACCCAGCTCATGAAGTCGCTCGACTACGGCAAGGGCTACCGCTACGCGCACGACGAGGAGGGCGGTTTCGCGGCCGGCGAAAGCTACCTGCCGCAGGGCATGCCGCCGCCCGGCTTCTACCAGCCGGTGGAGCGCGGCCTGGAGATCCGCATCGCCGAGAAACTGCGCGAGCTGCGCCGCCGCAACGAGGACGCCGGCGGCTGATTCCCCGGGGCGGCATGCCGCTGCCGCATGCCGCCATGCCTGATTCTTGGGCGCGCCAGCGGGAAAACCCGTGCCCGCCATGCACCAAAGTAGCGATGGCGGATGACTAAAATCGCGCCCACTTGAACCCGCCTCCGACACATGCTGGCGGGTTTTTTGCTAAGCAACGAGGGCGCCAAACCGGTGCGCCGGGTGGCATACAAGTACCCCGCAAGGGTGCATACAAAAGGGATTCTTCTATGGAAATACTGCTGCAGCAGATCATCAACGGTCTGGTTCTCGGCAGCATGTACGCCTTGATAGCCTTGGGCTACACCATGGTGTACGGCATCATCAACCTGATCAACTTTGCGCACGGCGAGGTGCTGATGGTGGGCGCGCTCACCAGCTGGACCATCATCGGCTGGATGCAGGGCTCGATGCCCGGCACGCCGGGCTGGATCATCCTGATCCTGGCCCTGATCATCGCCTGCATCGTGGCCGCCACGCTCAACTTCGTCATCGAGAAGGTCGCCTACCGGCCGCTGCGCAACAGCCCCAAGCTGGCGCCGCTGATCACGGCGATCGGCATGTCGATCCTGCTGCAGACGCTGGCCATGATCATCTGGCGCCCCACCAACAAGCCGTATCCCACGCTGCTGCCGAGCCAGTCGATCAACGTCGCCGGCGCCTCGATCTCGCCGACGCAGGTGATGATCCTGGCGGTCACCGCGATCTCGCTGACCATCCTGATGTGGGTGGTCAACTACACCAAGCTCGGCCGTGCGATGCGCGCCACCGCCGAGAACCCGCGCGTGGCCGCGCTCATGGGCATCCGGCCCGACATGGTGATCTCGGCCACCTTCATCATCGGCGCCGTGCTGGCGGCCATCGCGGGGGTGATGTACGCCTCCAACTACGGCATCGCGCAGCACGCGATGGGCTTCATCCCGGGCCTGAAGGCCTTCACCGCGGCGGTGTTCGGCGGCATCGGCAACCTCGCGGGCGCGGTGGTCGGCGGCATCCTGCTGGGGCTGATCGAGGCGATCGGCGCGGGCTACCTGGGCGACCTCACCGGCGGCGTGCTGGGCAGCCAGCACAGCGACATCTTCGCCTTCCTGATCCTCATCCTCACGCTCACCATCCGGCCCTCCGGTCTGCTGGGCGAGCGCGTGGCGGACCGGGCCTGAAGGAGCGGCCATGAAGAACACCAAGAACCTCGTGGTCTTCCTGATCACGGCGGTCGCGCTGATCGCGCTGCCGCTGGTGCTGCAGACGCAGGGCAACGCCTGGGTGCGCATCCTGGACATCGCGCTGCTGTACGTGCTACTGGCCCTGGGCCTGAACATCGTGGTCGGCTACGCCGGCCTGCTCGACCTGGGCTACGTGGCCTTCTTCGCCATCGGGGCCTACCTGTTCGCGCTGATGGGCTCGCCCCACCTGACGGACACCTTCCCGGCCTTCAAGGCCATGTTCCCGAACGGGCTGCACACCTCGCTGCTCATCGTGATACCGCTGGCGCTGCTGGTGGCCGGCCTGCTGGGCGTGCTGCTCGGCGCGCCCACGCTCAAGCTGCGCGGCGACTACCTGGCGATCGTGACGCTGGGCTTCGGCGAGATCATCCGCGTGCTGCTGAACACGCTGGACCATCCCTACAACATCACCAATGGGCCCAAGGGCATCACCTCGATCGACTCGATCAAGTTCTGGGGCCTGGACCTGGGGCGGCCGTACCTGCTCGAGATCGGCGACTTCAGCTACCGGATCTCCTCGGTCACGCTGTACTACTACCTGTTCCTGGCGCTGGTGATCTTCACCATCATCATCTCGCACCGCCTGCAGATCTCGCGCGTGGGCCGCGCCTGGATGGCGATCCGCGAGGACGAGATCGCCGCCAAGGCGATGGGCATCAACACGCGCAACATGAAGCTGCTGGCCTTCGGCATGGGCGCGAGCTTCGGCGGCGTCGCCGGCTCCATGTTCGCGGCCTTCCAGAGCTTCGTGTCGCCCGAGTCCTTCATCCTGATGGAGTCGGTGATGATCGTGGCGATGGTGGTGCTCGGCGGCATCGGGCACCTGCCCGGCGTGGTGCTGGGCGCGGTGCTGCTGGCAGCGCTGCCCGAGGTGCTGCGCTATGTGGCCGGGCCGCTGCACGCGGCCACCGGCGGCCGGCTGGACGCGGCGATCCTGCGCCAGCTGTTCATCGCGCTGGCCATGATCGTGATCATGCTGGTGCGCCCGCGCGGCCTGTGGCCCTCGCCGGAGCACGGCAAGTCGCTGCAGCGGCGCATGGCGCCCGACCCGGTGCCCGGCTCCGCCCAGGCGCAGACGCCGGGCGTGGACACGCCGGCCGACGAGGTGCCCGGCTCGGGCGACCGTCCGATGTCGATCAATCCGTGAGCGGGGAGGACAGCATGAGTGACACCATCCTCGACGTGCGCGGCATCTCCAAGCGCTTCGGCGGCCTGCAGGCGCTGTCGGACGTCGGCATCAAGATCCAGCGCGGCCAGGTCTACGGCCTGATCGGCCCCAACGGCGCGGGCAAGACCACCTTCTTCAACGTGATCACCGGGCTGTACGCGCCCGACAGCGGCAGCTTCGAGCTGGCCGGCAAGCCCTACCAGCCCAGCGCGGTGCACGAGGTCGCCAAGGCCGGCATCGCGCGGACCTTCCAGAACATCCGCCTGTTCGCCGAGATGACGGCGCTGGAGAACGTGATGGTCGGGCGCCACGTGCGCACGCACTCGGGCATGTTCGGCGCCATCTTCCGCACCCGCTCCTTCAAGGACGAGGAGCATGCGATCGCCGAGCGCGCGCACGAGCTGCTCGACTACGTGGGCGTGGGCAAGTACGCCGACTACAAGGCCCGCACGCTGAGCTACGGCGACCAGCGGCGCCTGGAGATCGCCCGCGCGCTGGCCACCGATCCGCAGCTCATCGCACTGGACGAGCCGGCCGCCGGCATGAACGCCACCGAGAAGGTGCAGCTGCGCGAGCTGATCGACCGCATCCGCAAGGACGGGCGCACGGTGCTGATCATCGAGCACGACGTCAAGCTGGTCATGGGCCTGTGCGACCGCGTGACGGTGCTGGACTACGGCAAGCAGATCGCCGAAGGCACGCCCGCCGAGGTGCAGAGGAACGAGAAGGTGATCGAGGCCTACCTCGGCACGGGAGCCCACTGAAATGGCACAAACTCTATTGAAAGTCACCGACCTGAAGGTCGCCTACGGCGGCATCCAGGCCGTGAAGGGCGTGGACTTCGAGGTGCACGAGGGCGAGCTGGTGTCGCTGATCGGCTCCAACGGCGCCGGCAAGACCACCACCATGAAGGCGATCACCGGCTCGCTGCCGCTGCTGAGCGGCGGGATCGAGTTCCTGGGCAAGTCCATCAAGGGCCGCGGCGCCTGGGATCTCGTGAAGGAAGGGCTGGTGATGGTGCCCGAGGGGCGCGGCGTGTTCACGCGCATGTCGATCACCGAGAACCTGAAGATCGGCGCCTACGTGCGCAACGACAAGGCCGGCATCGCTTCGGACATCGAGCGCGTGTTCGGCATCTTCCCGCGCCTGAAGGAGCGGGCCACGCAGATGGCGGGCACCATGTCCGGCGGCGAGCAGCAGATGCTGGCGATGGGCCGCGCGCTGATGGCGCGCCCGAAGGTGCTGCTGCTGGACGAGCCGTCGATGGGCCTGTCGCCGATCATGGTCGACAAGATCTTCGAGGTGGTGCAGGACGTGCACAAGCAGGGCGTGACGGTGCTGCTGGTCGAGCAGAATGCCAGCCGCGCGCTGCAGGCCGCCGACCGCGGCTACGTGATGGAGTCGGGCCTGATCACCATGAGCGGCGACGCCAAGGTGATGCTCAACGACCCGAAGGTGCGCGCGGCCTACCTGGGCGAATGAGCCTGCACCGGCGCGCCGGTCAGTCGACCTTCGCGCCGGTGGCCTTGACCACCTGCTCGTACTTGGCGAGCTCGCTCTTCATGAAGGCGCCGAACTGTTCCGGCGTGGTGGGCACCGGCTCGGCCAGCAGGGCGGCGAAGCGGGTCTTCGTCTCCGGGGCGTTGAGCGCGTCGACGAAGGCCTTGTTCAGCTTCGCGACCACGTCGGCCGGCGTGCCGGCGGGCGCGACCAGGCCCCACCAGGTGTCGATCGAGAAGCCCTTGAGCGTGTCCGACACCGGCGGGGCGTCGGGCAGGGCGGCGCTGCGCTGCGCGGTGGTGACGGCGATCGCCTTGAGCTTGCCCGAGCGGATGTTCGGCGCGGCGGTGGCGAGGTTGTCGAAGTTGAAGTCCACCTGGCCCGACAGCAGCGCCAGCTGCGCCGGGTTGCCGCCGTTGTAGGGGATGTGCACGGCGAAGATGCCGGCCTCCTTCTTGAACATCTCGCCCGCCAGGTGGCCCGCGCTGCCGTTGCCGCCGCTGCCGTAGTTGAGCTTGGCCGGGTTGGCCTTGGCGTAGGCGATCAGGTCGCGCAGGGTCTCGATCTTCAGGCGCTGTGCCGTCTCGGCGTTCATCACCAGCACGTTGGGCACGCGCACCATCTGCGTGACCGGCGCGAAGTCCGTTGCGGCGTTGAAGGGCATGCGGCTGTACAGCCAGGGGTTCACCGCATGCGTGGCGGTGGCGGCGATGCCGATCGTCAGCCCGTCGGGCGCCGCCTTGGCCACCGCGTCGGCGCCGATGTTGCCGCCGGCGCCGGGCCGGTTCTCGATGATCACCGTGCCCAGCGAGTCCCTCACGCGCTCGGCCAGCGCGCGCGCCGTGACGTCGATGGGTCCGCCGGCCGCGTACGGCACGATGAGGCGGATCGGCTTGTCGCCGGGGGCCTGCGCGTGCAGCGCAGGGACGGCGAGGGCCGTCAGCGCGACGGCGAGGAGATGGCGGCGTTGGAGTTGGAGCGTTTTCATGGGTCGATTGTTGCGGCTGCCGCAGGGCGGGGTGGGGCGGGTAAGCCCCGAGGCGGGATCAGGGCAGCGCCTTGTCCGCCTCGGTGGTGAAGGCGTCGGCGAAGAACTCTTCCTCCGGCAGGCCGCCCCGGGCCACGTAGTCGCGCCGCGCGGAATCGACCACCACCGGCGCGCCGCAGGCATAGACCTGATGGCCCGACAGGTCGGGAATGTCTTCCAGCACCGCGCGGTGCACGAAGCCGGTGCGGCCGGTCCAGTTGTCCTCCGGCACCGCGTTGGAGACCACCGGCACGTAGCGCAGGTTCGGCATCTCGGCCATCCGCTCGCGCAGCCAGTCTTCCATGTACAGGTCCTCCGGCCGGCGGCCGCCCCAGTAGAGCGTGGCCGGCCGGTCGATGGCCTTGAACTGCATGTGCTCGATCAGCGCCTTGATCGGCGCGAAGCCGGTGCCCGAGGCCAGCATCACGATCGGCCTGGGCGAGTCGTCGCGCAGGAAGAAGCTGCCGTAGGGGCCTTCGATGCGCAGGATCTCCTTTTCCTTCATCGCGCCGAACACGTGGTCGGTGAACTTGCCGCCCGGCAGGTGGCGGATGTGCAGCTCGATGCCGGTGCCCGGCTCGGAGAGCGTGTGCGGCGCATTGGCCATCGAGTAGCTGCGGCGCGCGCCGTCGCGCAGGATGAATTCCACGTACTGGCCCGCATGGAACTGCAGCGGCTCGCCCGCCGGCAGCTGCAGGCGCACCTGCATCACGTCGTGCGAGCGCTTGGTCAGCGCCTGCACGCGCACCGGCATCTTGCGGATCGGGAAGGCGCCGGCCTCGGTGACCTGGCGCGACTCGAGCACCACGTCGCTGCGCGGCTGCGCGCAGCAGGTCAGCACGAAGCCCGCGAGTTCCTCCTCGGCCGACAGGGCCTTGCTCTGGTGCGGCCCCATCTCGACCTCGCCCGAGAGCTTGCGGCACTTGCACGAGCCGCAGGCGCCGTCCTTGCAGCCGTAGGGCAGGCCGATGCCTTGCCGGATGCCGGCGGCGAGGATGGTTTCGTCGCTGCCCGCGGCGAATTGCCGGCCGCTGGGTTCGACGGTGATGGAAAAGCCCGCCTCCTGCGGTGCCGCTGCGTTCATGGTGGGTATTCTTGCGTGTCTCGTGTCGAAGAAGCCTCGATTTTGCCCGCAAACATTCAACCCCTCGGCGCGCTGCCGGCGCGCTTTCGCCGCGAACGCATCCTGATCGTCGGCTGCGGCGACGTCGGCCTGCGCGCGGCGCGCGCGCTGCGCGGCCGCGTGCAGCTGCTGGCCCTGAGCTCGACCCCCGAGCGCGCGCCGGCGCTGCGTGCGGCCGGCGTGCGGCCCCTGGCCGGCAACCTCGACGATGCCGCCACGCTGCGCCGCCTGGCAGGCATCGCCACGCGCGTGCTGCACCTGGCACCGCCGCCGCGCGACGGCCAGCCCTGGCGCGACCCGCGCACGGCCGCGCTGGTGCATGCGCTGCATCGGCGATCGCTGCCCGCCGCGCTGGTCTACGGCTCCACCAGCGGCGTGTACGGCGACTGCGCGGGTGCGCGCGTGGACGAGGCGCGGCCGGTGAACCCCGCCACGCCGCGCGCCCACCGCCGCGTCGATGCCGAGCGCAGCGTGCGCTGGCTCGGCCGCGCCGCCGGCGTGCGTGCCGGCGTGCTGCGCATTCCCGGCATCTACGCGCCCGACCGCGCGGGCGGCACCCCGCGCGAGCGCCTGCTGCGCGGTACGCCGGTGCTGCGCGCCGAGGACGACGTCTACACCAGCCACATCCATGCCGACGACCTCGCGCGCGCCTGCGTCGCGGCGCTGTACCGCGGCCGCCCGCAGCGCGTGGTGCATGCCGGCGACGACACCGAACTGCGCATGGGCGACTACTTCGATCTCGCCGCCGACCTCTACGGGCTGCCGCGCCCGCCGCGCGTGGCACGCGACGAGGCGCAGCGCCAGTTGACGCCGCAGCTGCTGAGCTTCATGGGCGAATCGCGCCGGCTGGACAACACGCGGCTCAAGCGCGAGCTGCGCGTGCGGCTGCGCCATCCGACGGTGGACATCGGCCTGCGCGCAACCTGAGGGTCATTCCTCGCGCTCGGCGCCGCCGCCCTGCACCTCGTCCACCCGCTGCATGTTCTCGAGCAGCTTGAGCAGGTAGTGCAGGGTGTGCGTGACGTCGTTGACCGAGAAGCCCTGGAGCACCTGCTCGTAGTAGCCATAGATCTTCGGCAGCGCCTCGGCCTGCCACACATGCCGCCCTGAGTCGGTCATCGTGACCAGGCGCGAGCGGCGGTCGCGCCCGTCGGGGGCGCTGCACACATGGCCGTCGCGCTCCATGCGGCCCAGCAGCCCCGAGAGATTCTGCCGGCTCACCATCAGGTAGCGGGCCAGATCGCCCACGCTCATCCCGCCTTGCGCCTGCGGCCGCGACAGCGCGCCGAGCACCGCCCATTGCTGGGTCGTGAGCCCTTCGTCCTCCACGGCCCGTGTGCCTGTTTTATGCAACATATTGGCGCATTGATAGAGCCTAAAGAACACGCGGTTGGCGAGATCCATGCGCGTGGATTCGCTGTTTTCATTAGGGAAAACCATAGGAAATTCTCAAGAAAGCACCAAGCGCGCACTCTGGCTGCGTGCTTAGAATATGTCAATGTATTTACGTATATGGGCTGTTATTCGAACGGCCGACGTCCACACGATAGCAAGCTTCCAACCCATGGAGAACCTGATGCGAAGACTCGAAGGCAAGACAGTGGTGGTCACCGGCGGCGGCGGCGGAATCGGCGGCGCGGCCTGCCGCCGCTTCGCGCGCGAAGGCGCGCGGGTGGCCGTGCTCGACCTGAACCCGGAAGCGGCGGAGCAGGTCGCCGCACAGCTGCGCGCCGACGGCGCCGGCGCCGAGGCGCTGCGCTGCGACATCACCGACCGCGCGAGCGTCGACGCGGCCGTCGAGGCCGTGCAGGCGCGCCTGGGGCCGATCGACGTGCTGGTCAACAACGCCGGCTGGGACGTGTTCCGGCCCTTCACCCGGACCGAGCCCGCGCAGTGGGACAGGCTGATCGCCGTCAACCTCACCGGCGCGCTGCACATGCACCACGCGGTGCTGCCGGGCATGGTGGCGCGCAAGGCGGGGCGCATCGTCAACATCGCCTCCGACGCCGCGCGCGTGGGCTCTTCCGGCGAGGCGGTGTACGCCGCCTGCAAGGGCGGGCTGGTGGCCTTTTCCAAGACCATCGCGCGCGAGCATGCGCGCCACGGCATCACCGTGAACGTGGTGTGCCCGGGCCCGACCGACACCGCCCTGTTCGCCGACTACAAGGAAGGCGCGGGCAACCCCGAGAAGCTGATGGAAGCCTTCACGCGCGCCATCCCGCTGGGCCGCATCGGCCGGCCGGAGGACCTGCCCGGCGCCATCGCCTTCTTCGCCAGCGACGACGCGGCCTTCGTCACCGGCCAGGTGCTCAGCGTGTCCGGCGGCCTGACCATGAACGGCTGACCTTCCCGGGAGAACGACCATGAACTTCGAAGACATCCTCTACGAGATCCGCAACGGCGTGGCCTGGATCACCATCAACCGGCCGGAGAAGATGAACGCCTTCCGCGGCCAGACCTGCGACGAGCTGATCCGCGCGCTGAACAAGGCCGGCTACGACCGCAGCGTGGGCGCGATCGTGCTCGCCGGCGCGGGCGAGAAGGCCTTCTGCACCGGCGGCGACCAGTCGGCGCACGACGGCAACTACGACGGCCGCGGCACCATCGGCCTGCCGATGGAGGAGCTGCACACCGCCATCCGCGACGTGCCCAAGCCGGTGATCGCGCGGGTGCAGGGCTACGCCATCGGCGGCGGCAACGTGCTGTGCACCATCTGCGACCTGACGATCTGCTCCGAGAAGGCCGTCTTCGGCCAGGTCGGCCCGAAGATGGGCTCGGTGGACCCGGGCTACGGCACCGCCTTCCTGGCGCGCGTGGTGGGCGAGAAGAAGGCACGCGAGATCTGGTACATGTGCCGCCGCTATTCCGGCGCCGAGGCATTGGCGATGGGCCTGGCCAACGCCTGCGTGCCGCACGAGCAGCTCGACGCCGAGGTGCAGAAGTGGGGTGAGGAGCTGTGCGAGCGCAGCCCGACGGCGCTGGCGATCGCCAAGCGCAGCTTCAACATGGACACGGCGCACCAGAGCGGCATCGCCGGCATGGGCATGTACGCGCTCAAGCTGTACTACGACACCGAGGAGTCGCGCGAGGGCGTGGCCGCGCTGACGGAAAAGCGCAAGCCCGACTTCCGCCGCTACGCGAAGTAGGGCGATCCGCCATGAACCCCTACATCGACGACGACCTCGCGGCGCTGGCGGAGCATGCGCGCCGCTTCGCGGCCGGCCGGGTGGCGCCCGGCTTCCTGGAGCGCGACCGCACGCGCGTGCTCGACCGCGCGCTGATGCGCGAGATGGGCGGGATGGGCTTCATCGCGCCCGAGCTGCCCGAGGCGCACGGCGGCCAGGGCATGGGCTGCCTGGCCGCCGGCGTGATCCACGAGGAGATCGCGCGCGCCGACCTGAGCATCTCCTACGTCAACCTGCTGGCCTCGCTCAACGGCCAGATCCTCGCCGAGCACGGCCGGCCCGAGGTGGCGGGGCCGTGGCTGGGCAGGCTCACCCGCGGCGAGGCCCTGCTGGCGATCGCGCTGACCGAGCCGCGCGGCGGCTCGGACGCCGCCAGCCTGCGCCTGCGCGTGGAGCGCGTGGGCGGCGACTACCTGCTCAACGGCGAGAAGACCTCCATCTCGGCGGCCGACCAGGCCGACGCCGCGGTGGTGTTCGGCCGCACCGGCACGGTGGAATCGGCGGCGCACGGCGTCACCGCGCTGCTGGTGCCGATGGACCTGCCCGGCGTCACGCGCAACCGCTTCGACTGCCATGGCCAGCGCGCCATCGGCCGCGGCTCGATCTTCTTCGAGAACGTGCGCGTGCCGACGGACCACCGGCTCGGCGAGGAGAACAAGGGCTTCGTGCAGGTGATGCAGGGCTTCGACTTCTCGCGCGCGCTGATCGGCCTGCAGGTGCTGGCCGTGGCCCGCGTGGCGCTGGAGGAGACCTGGGAATACGTCGCGCAGCGCGAGGCCTTCGGCCGGCCGCTGTCGGCCTTTCAGGGCGTGTCGCATCCGCTGGCGGATTTCGACACGCAGGTCGAGGCGGCGCGCCTGCTGTGCCTGCAGGCGCTGTGGCTCAAGGACCGCGGCCTGCCGCACAGCGCCGAGGCGGCGATGTGCAAGTGGTGGGCGCCCAAGCTGGCCTACGACGTGGTGCACCAGTGCCTGCTGATGTTCGGCCACGGCGGCTACGACCGCGGCGCGATGGAACAGCGCCTGCGCGACGTGCTGGGCTTCCAGATCGGCGACGGCACGGCGCAGATCATGAAAACCATCATCGCCCGCGCGCGCGCCGGCCGGCAGGCAGTGCCTGCCTGAAATGAAGCCCACCCCCAGCCTCGCCCACTGCGTGTGGCTCTGCACCCCCTCGAGGGGGCGACACCGACGGCCCGGCGTAGCCGGTTCCGTGGTGTCTCCCGAACGGGCCTCTGGCTGCGCCGGCCGGCTTCTTGCCGGGTGGGGCTTGCTCCCTCTCCCTCTGGGAGAGGGTTGGGGAGAGGGCACCGAACCCTCGAACGCAAGGGGCGCACAGCGCCGTGAACAACTGACAGGAGAAGGAGACAAGCGATGGAATTCGATGCCGTACTGCTGCCGCCGCGCCGGGCCGAGAGCGTGGCCCAGGGCCATTGGCTGGACCGCACCATCAACGACGAGCTCGACGCCTGCGTGGCCGAGTGCCCCGACAAGACGGCGCTCACCGCGATGCGCTCGGACACCGGCGAGCCGCGCCGCTTCAGCTACCGCGAGCTGGCCGCGCTGGCCGATCGCATCGCCGTCGGCCTCGCCAGGCTGGGCGTGGGCCGCAACGACGTGGTGGCGATGCAGTTGCCGAACTGGTGGCAGTTCAGCCTGCTGTACCTGGCCTGCTCGCGCATCGGCGCGGTGCTCAACCCGCTGATGCACATCTTCCGCGAGCGCGAGCTGTCGTTCATGCTGCGCCACGGCGAGGCCAAGGTGCTGGTCGTGCCCAAGGTCTTCCGCGGCTTCGACCACGAGGCGATGGCGCGCGGCCTGAAGGCCGATCTGCCCGCGCTGCAGCGCATCGTGGTGGTGGACGGTGGCGGCGAGGACGACTTCGACGCGCTGCTGGCCGCGCCTGCGTGGGAGGACGAGCCCGACGCTACGGCCATCCTCACGCGGCACCGGCCCGGCCCCGACGACGTCACGCAGCTCATCTACACCTCCGGCACCACGGGCGAGCCCAAGGGCGTGATGCACTCGGCCAACACGCTGATGGCCAACATCCGCCCCTACGCGCAGCGGCTGAAGCTGGGGGCCGGCGACGTGGTCCTGATGGCCTCGCCGATGGCGCACCAGACCGGCTTCATGTACGGCCTGATGATGCCCATCGTGCTGCGCGCCGGCGTCGTGCTGCAGGACGTGTGGGATCCGGGCCGCGCCGCCGAGGCGATCCGCAGCGAGCGGGTGAGCTTCACCATGGCCTCGACGCCCTTCCTCACGGACCTGACCCGCTCCGTGCAGGACAGCGGCCGGGCGGTGCCCACGCTGAAGACCTTCCTGTGCGCCGGCGCGCCCATCCCCGGCACCCTGGTGGAGCAGGCGCGCCAGGTGCTGGGCAGCAAGATCGTCTCGGCCTGGGGCATGACGGAGAACGGTGCCGTCACGCTCATCCGGCCGGACGACGACGACCAGCGCGCCTTCTCCACCGACGGTTGCGCGCTGCCGGGGGTGGCGGTGAAGGTGGTCGACTTCGACGGCCGCGCACTGCCGGCCGGAGACATCGGCCGGCTGCTGGTGCGCGCCGCCTCCAACTTCGGCGGCTACCTCAAGCGCCCGCAGCTCAACGGCACCGATGCGCAAGGCTGGTTCGACACCGGCGACCTGGCGCGCATCGATGCGCAGGGCTACATCCGCATCAGCGGCCGCAGCAAGGACGTGATCATCCGCGGCGGCGAGAACATCCCGGTGTTCGAGATCGAGTCGCTGATCTACCGGCACCCGGCGGTGGCGCAGGTGGCGCTGGTCGCCTATGCCGACGAGCGGCTGGGCGAGCGCGCCTGCGCGGTGGTGGTGCCCAAGGCGGGCCAGAGCCTCGACCTGCCGGCGCTGGTGAGCTTTCTGAAGGAACAGAAGGTGGCGCTGCAGTACATCCCCGAGCGGCTGGTGCTGCGCGAGGCGATGCCGGCCACGCCCTCCGGAAAGATCCAGAAATTCAAGCTGCGCGAGATGCTGCGCGACGGCGCGCTGTAGCACCCGGATCCATTCACCCCAAGGAGACATCCCATGAAGACGCTTTGCATGTTCCGGGCGCGCCGCGCCCTGCTGATGGCTTTCGCATCCGCCGGTGCGCTGAGCACCGTCCTGCCTGCGGCGGCGCAGGCCGCCTGGCCCGCCAAGCCCGTGCGCATCGTGGTCGGCTTCGCGCCGGGCGGCACCACCGACGTGATGGCGCGCGTGATCGGACAGGGCCTGGGCGATGCGCTGGGCCAGAGCGTCATCGTCGACAACAAGCCCGGCGCCAGCGGCAACGTGGCCGCCAGCGAAGTGATCCGCGCCGTGCCCGACGGCCACACCTTCCTGGTCGCGCCCACCTCGGTGGAAACCGCCAACCCTTCGCTGTTCAAGGCCAACTTCCATCCGGCCAGGGACCTCACGCCGGTGGGCAGCATCGGCCGCACCGCCATGTACGTGGTGGCGCGCCCGGGCCTGAAGGCCGCCGATGCGCGCGAACTGGTGGCGCTGGCCAAGGCCAAGCCCGGCCAGCTGTCCTACGCCTCCGCCGGCACCGGCACGCCGCCGCACCTGGCGGCCGAGCTGTTCAAGCAGCAGGCCGGCATCTTCGCCACGCACATCCCCTACCGCGGCGCGGCGCCGGCGCTGCAGGACGTGATGGCCAGCCAGGCCGACTACGTGTTCGATCCGGGCATCGCCTTTCCCCACATCCGCTCCGGCAAGGTCAAGCTGCTGGGCGTGGCCGGCGCCAAGCGCTCGCCCTTCTTCCCCGACATGCCGACGCTGGCGGAGCAGGGCATCGAGGGCGCCGAGATGGACATCTGGTTCGGCGTGTGGGCGCCCAACGGCACGCCCCCCGAGGTCATCGCCCGCCTGAACCGCGAACTGGCGAAGGTCTTGGCGCAGCCGGCGCTCAAGGAGCGCTTCGCCGGCCTGGGGGCCGAGCCCGAGGCGCTGGACGGGCCGGCCTTCCGCAAGCTGCTCGGCGACGAAGGCAGGCTGCTCTCGGCGCTGATCAAGGACCGCAACATCACGGTGGATTGAGCGCGCCATGGCGGAAGAAGACGAACCGATCGTCCTGGCGCAGCGCATCGGCCGCGTCGGCATCCTCACGCTGAACCGGCCCCGGCAGCTCAATGCGCTGAACGATGCGCTGATGGACGCCCTGGGCGAAGCGCTGCTGGCCTGGGACGCCGACGAAGGCCTCGGCGCCATCGTCCTCACCGGCGGTGCCCGGGTCTTCGCCGCCGGCGCCGACATCGCGGCGATGGCCGACTGGACCTACATGGATGTCGTGCGCGGCGAGTTCATCACCCGCAACTGGGAGACCCTGCGCCGCGTGCGCAAGCCGGTGATCGCGGCGGTGGCCGGCCTCGCGCTGGGCGGCGGCTGCGAACTGGCGCTGGCCTGCGACATCGTGGTGGCCGGGCGCAGCGCGCGCTTCGCGCTGCCCGAGATCAAGCTGGCCATGCTGCCCGGCGCCGGCGGCACGCAGCGCCTGCCGCGCGCCATCGGCAAGGCCAAGGCGATGGACATGTGCCTGTCGGCGCGCACGCTCGACGCCGACGAGGCCGACCGCTGCGGCCTGGTCTCGCGCGTGGTGGCCGATGCGCAGCTGATGGATGAGGCGCTTGCGCTGGCCACCCGCATCGCCGGCTATTCGCTGCCGGCGCTGGTGGCGATCAAGGAATGCGTCAACCGTGCGCACGAGAGCGCGCTGGGCGAAGGCATCCTGTTCGAGCGGCGCCAGCTGCATGCGCGCTTCGCCAGCGAGGACGCGCACGAAGGCATGCACGCCTTCCTGGCCAGGCGCGAGCCGGTGTTCGGGCATCGGTGAAGACCTTGCCGGCCAGGCGGAAGAAGTCTCCATCACCGGGCACGGCGGCAACGCGGTCGCGGCGACCGCGCCCAAGCCGCTATCCTGTCGTGCGGGTGCGGCTCTTCATGGAGGATGGGCCGGGCCGTCGCAGGAATTCATCGAGAAAGCGTGTCCTTGAGCGAGACCTACCCCAAGCATTCGCGCCTGTCGCTGGCGCGCCGGCTGCGGCTGCAGCAGCTCGCGGTGTTCGAGAAGGTGGCCGAGGCCGGGTCCATCCTGGCGGCCTCGCGCGACCTGGCGATGACGCAGCCCGCGGTGAGCAAGTCCATCCGCGAGCTGGAGCAGCAGCTGGACGGCCAGCTCTTCGAGCGCGGCAAGCGCGGCGTGGTGCTGACCGAGTTCGGCCGCCTCTTCGCGCGCCACACCAAGTCCATGCTGGCGGAGCTGCGCTACCTGGCGGAGGACCTGAACGACTGGCAGTCCGGCACCGCGGGCCACGTGGTGGTGGGCACGCTGATCACCGCCTCGGCGACGCTGCTGCCCGAGGCCATCACCCGGCTGCGGCAGTCGGCGCCGGACGTGGTGGTCACGGTGCGCGTGGGACCCAACACGGCGCTGTTCCCGGAGCTGGCGCGCGGCGAGCTGGACGTGGTGGTCGGCGTCCTGCCGGCCGATGCCAACGCCGTGCTGGGCGACGACGCGGAGCGCGCGCAGCTCAAGCACGTGGTGCTGTACGAGGAGGCGCTGAGCATCGTGGTCGGCCGCCGGAACGCGCTGGCCGCGCGCGACAGCGTGCACCTGTCGGACCTGCACGAGATGGCGTGGGTGGTGCCCACGCGCGATTCGGTCGCCTACCCCTCGGTCAAGGCCTTCTTCGAGCACAGCGGGCTGCCCATGCCCAAGCGGGTGGTCGAGTCGGTGTCCATCCTGACCAACCTCGGGCTGGTGGCCGGCGACGCCATGGTGGCGCTGATGCCGCAGTCGGCGGCCCTGCGCTTCGCCGAGGCGGGCCTGCTCGCCATCCTGCCCGTGCAGGGCCTGGGGCCGTTCAGCGAGGTGGGCTACACGGTGCGCGCCGACCGCGCGCCGACCGCGGCCGCGCAGCGCTTCCTGGCCGCGCTTGACGCCGCGGGCGGCAGGATGCGGCCGCCGGACTGAACGGCCGATGTATTCCTCGCGGTTGTACATCGCGCCGGAAAACTCAATAGCCAAGGCGAGAGCGCCTTCCTAGACTGCGGCGCATTCCAAGGAGGAATGCCCCGTGAGCATGCTGTTTCCCCCGCGGCCCGCACAAGGCCGCACCCGCAAGGCCCTGATCGCCGGCCTGCTGTCGCTGGCCGGCCTCGCGGCCGGCGCCGCCGAAGTGACGATCGGCTTTCTCGGCACGCTGTCCGGCCCCGCGGCGGCGCTGGGCCAGGACCAGTACGACGGCTTCATGCTCGCGCTGGAGCAAAAGGGCGGCAAGCTCGGCGGGGCGGCGGTCAAGCTGATCCGCGAGGACGACCAGCTCAAGCCCGACCTGGGCGTGCAACTGGTGCGCAAGCTGATCGAGAAGGACAAGGTCGACCTGGTGACCGGCGTGACCTTCTCCAACGTGATGATGGCCGTCGCCAGGCCGCTGGCCGAGGCCGGCGTGCCCTTCGTCGGCTCCAACGCCGGGCCCGCGCCGCTGGCGGGCAAGCAGTGCAACGCCCACTTCTTCTTCACCTCGTTCCAGAACGACAGCCAGGCCGAGGTGCTGGGCCAGTACGCCACCGACCGGGGCTTCAGGAAGATGCTCCTGCTGGCGCCCAACTACCAGTCGGGCAAGGACCAGGTGCTGGGCTTCAAGCGCTACTACAAGGGCACGGTCGCGGGCGAGATCTACACCCAGCTCAACCAGCCCGACTACTCGGCCGAGCTGGCGCAGATGCAGGCCATCGCGCCGGACGCGGTGTTCGCCTTCTTCCCCGGCGGCATGGGCGTCAACTTCGTCAAGCAGATGAGCCAGGCCGGCCTGCTGGGCAAGGTGCCGGTGCTCACCGTCAGCACGGTGGACGGCACGACGCTGCCGGCGCTCAAGGATTCGGCGCTGGGCGTACTGGCCGGGGCCGTGTGGGGGCCGGACCTGCCCGGCGCGGGCAACGCCGCCTTCGCCGAGGCCTTCGAGCGCAAGTACGGACGCATCCCCTCGCAGTACGCGGCCCAGGCCTTCGACGCGGCGCTGCTGATCGACAGTGCCCTGGCGCGCACCCAGGGCGCGGCGGCCGACAAGGCCGCGCTGCGCGCCGCCCTGAAGGCGGCGGACTTCCCGTCGCTGCGGCCCGGCTTCAAGTTCGGCTCCAACGGCTTCCCGCAGCAGGACCTGCACGTGTTCGAGGTCGCGAAGGACGCCAGGGGCCGTGTCTCGCTGAAGAAGATCGCCACCCCGCTGCCCGCGCTGCGCGACGCCTATGCGGCCGAGTGCGCCCTGCGCTGATCCGCAGGCGCCGGCGATGAAGGGAGGCCCGCGATGAGCCCGGAACTGGTGCTGACGCAGCTGCTCAACGGCGTGCAGTTCGGCGTGCTGCTGTTCCTGATGGCGGCCGGGCTGACGCTGGTGTTCGGCATCATGAACTTCATCAATCTGGCGCACGGCTCGCTGTACATGATGGGCGCCTACTTCGCGGCGCTGGCCTATGGCAAGACGGACTCCTTCCTGCTGGCCATCGCCGCCGGCACCCTGGGCCTGTTCGCGCTGGCGGTGGCGCTGGACCGGCTCGCGCTCTCGGCGCTGCACCGCCGCGACCACCTGGACCAGGTGCTGGCGACCTTCGGCCTGGTGCTGTTCGCCAACGAGGCGGTGCGCCTGTTCTGGGGCAGCACGCCGCTGTTCATGGACGTGCCCGCGTGGCTGTCCGGGCCGGTGCAGCTGCTGGGCTTCAACTACCCGGCCTACCGCGGCGCGATCATTGCGGTCGGCCTGCTGGTGGCGCTCGGCCTGCACCTGCTGATCGACCGCACGCGCGTGGGCATGCTGATCCGTGCCGGCGCCAGCAACCGCGACATGGTGTCGGCGCTGGGCGTGAACATCGGCTGGCTGACCACCTTCATCTTCGCCCTGGGCGCCGCGCTGGCGGGACTGGCCGGCGCCATGGTCGGGCCGATGATGTCCATCCAGTCCGGCATGGGCGAGCCGGTGCTCATCCTCACCCTGGTGGTGATCGTGATCGGCGGCATCGGCTCGATCCGCGGCGCGCTGCTCGGCGCCCTGATCGTGGGCATCGCCGACACGCTGGGCCGCGGCGTGCTGCCGGTGCTGCTCTACCGGCTCTTCGATCCCGCCGTCGCGGCCGCCGCCGGCCCGGCGCTGGCTTCGGTGGGTGTCTACCTGCTGATGGCCGCGGTGCTGGCCCTGCGGCCGCAGGGCCTCTTTCCGGTACGCCACACATGAATGCCCTTCGAGACGCTCTCCTGCCCGCGCCGCCGGCTGCGCGCGGCATACCCCGCATCGCCGTGGCCGCGGGAGGCATGCTGGCGGCACTGCTCATGGCGGTGCCCGTCTACGCATGGGCCACCGGCGATGCCTACGTGCTCACGATGTTCTCGCGCATCCTGGTGTTCGCGCTGGCGGCGGTGGGGCTGAACATCGCGCTGGGCTACGGCGGCATGGTCAGCATGGGGCACGCGATGTACATCGGCCTGGGCGCCTACCTGGTCGTGCTGCTGCAGGAGGCGGGCATCGTCTCGGGCTGGCTGCAGATCGCGGCGATCCTGCTGGTCGTCGCGGTCGTCGCCGCGCTGGCGGGCTGGGTGGCGCTGCGCACGCAGGGCATCGCGTTCATCATGATCACGCTGGCCTTCGCGCAGCTGTTCTTCTTCCTGTTCGTGAGCCTCAAGGCCTACGGCGGCGACGAGGGCATGACGCTGCCGCAGCCCAGCGGCTTCGGCCCGCTCACCGGCGACCGCACCGCGCTGTACTACGCGCTGCTGGCCTGCCTGGGCGCCACGGTGTACGGCGTCTCGCGCATGGTGCGCTCGCGCTTCGGGCTGGTGCTGCGCGCCTCGCGCCTGAACATGCGCCGCGTCAACGCCGTGGGCACCGCGCCGCTGCCGTACCGGCTCACGGCCTACGTGCTGTCGGCGCTGGTGTGCGCGCTCGCGGGCTTCTTCCTGGTCAACCTCACCGGCTTCGTCTCGCCCGCCTACCTGGCCTGGACGGTGTCCGGCGAGCTGATCGTGATGGTGGTGCTGGGCGGCGTGGGCACGGTGGTCGGGCCGGTGGTCGGCGCGGTGGGCCTGCTGCTGCTGGAAGAGCTGCTCAAGGGCTGGACCGAGTACTGGATGATGGTGCTGGGCCCGCTGATCGTGCTGATGGTGCTCGTGCTGCGGCGCGGGCTGTGGGGGCTGCTGCCGGCGGCGCGCGGCGACGGCGCGGAGGCGCGCGAATGAGCCCGCTGCTGTCGGTGCGCGGCCTGGTCAAGCGCTACGGCGGCCTGCTGGTGACCGACCAGGTCGACCTGGACATCGGCCCCGGCGAGATCCATGCGGTGATCGGCCCCAACGGCGCCGGCAAGACCACGCTGATCCACCAGGTCTCGGGCGAGGTCCGCAGCGATGCCGGGCAGGTGCTGCTCGACGGCCGCGACGTCACGCGGCACCCGGTGGCGGCGCGTGCGCAGGCCGGACTGGGCCGCTCCTACCAGATCACCTCGATCATCGGCGAGTTCAGCGTGCTGGAGAACGTGCTGCTGGCCGTGCAGGCGGTGCACGGCCACAACTTCCACTTCTGGCGGCCGGTGACGGCCACGCCCGCGCTGGTGGAGGCGGCCGACCGCGTGCTCGCCCTGGTCGGCCTGCTGCCGGTGCGCGGGCGCACCGCGGGGCTGCTGTCCTATGGGCAGCAGCGCCAGCTGGAGCTGGCGATGACGCTGGCCACCGAGCCCAAGGTGCTGCTGCTGGACGAGCCGATGGCGGGCCTGGGCCCGGCGGAGACCCAGCAGATGGTGCAGGTGCTGCAGGGCCTGCGCAGCCGCTACGCGATGCTGCTGGTGGAGCACGACATGCATGCCGTGTTCGCGCTGGCCGATTGCCTGAGCGTGCTCGTCTACGGCAAGGTGATCTTCCGCGGCACGCCGGAAGAGGTGCGGGAGAGCCCCGCCGTGCGCGAGGCCTACCTGGGCGACGAGGAGATTCCGGCATGACGACGCAGATGGCCACCCGCCTGCTGGACGTGCGCGCGGTCGACGCCGGCTACGGCGCCAGCCAGGTGCTGTTCGGCATGTCGATCGCCGTGGAGGCCGGGCGCTGCGCCACCCTGCTCGGGCGCAACGGCATGGGCAAGTCCACCACCATCAAGTGCGTGATGGGCCTGCTGCGGCCGCAGCGCGGCGAGGTGCACTTCAACGGGCGTCCGATGCAGGGACGGCCGCCCTACGTCCTGGCCAAGGCCGGCATCGGGCTGGTGCCCGAGGGGCGCCAGGTCTTCCCCAACCTCACCGTGCGCGAGAACCTGGTCGCGACCGCGATCCCGCGCCGCGGCGCGGCCGCCCCCTGGACGCTGGAGCGCGTGCACCGGCTCTTCCCCCGGCTCGCGGAGCGCGGATCGAACTTCGGCAACCAGCTCTCCGGCGGCGAGCAGCAGATGCTGGCCATCGGCCGCGCGCTGATGACCAACCCGCAGCTGCTGATCCTGGACGAGGCCACCGAGGGCCTGTCGCCGGTGATCCGGCAGGAGATCTGGGCCGCGCTGGCGGCCATCAAGTCCGAGGGCATGGCCATCCTCATCGTCGACAAGAACCTGGCGCCGCTGCTGGGGCTGGCGGACCACCACCACATCGTCGAGAAGGGGCGCGTGGTGTGGCAGGGCGGTTCCGACGCGCTGCGCGCGGACCGCGGCATCTGGTCGCGCTACCTGGGCGCGTGAGGGGGCCGCGATCTATTCCGCGCAGCTATAGCACGAGCCGAACAACTCATTATTCAAGCCAGCGCCGTCTTCCTAGACTTCACCGCATCCCAAGACGGAGCCCGCCGTGACCCGATCGTTCCACCTGCCTGCCTCGCTGAAGTCCATCCGCAACTACGTCGACGGCGAGTTCGTGGCCACCGGCAGGCTGTTCGACAACGTGAGCCCCCTGAACGGCCGCGTGCTGGCGCAGGTGCACGAAGCCGATGCGCCGCTGGTGGACCGGGCCGTGCGCGCCGCCCGCCAGGCCCTGGCCGGCCCGTGGGGCCGCATGAACGTGGAGGAGCGCGCACGCCTGCTGCACCGCGTGGCCGACGTCATCGAGCGCCGCTTCGACGATTTCCTGGCCGCCGAGGTGGCCGACACCGGCCGCCCCCTCGCGCAGGCGCGCAAGCTCGACGTCTACCGCGGCATCGTCAACTTCCGCACCTTCGCCGACCTGGGCAAGGTGGCGCACGGCGACTTCTTCGAGACCTTCCTGCCCGACGGCACCAAGCTCATCAACTACACCACGCGCAAGCCGCTGGGCGTGATCGCCAGCATCTCGCCGTGGAACCTGCCGATCCTCTCGCTGACCTGGAAGGCGGCGCCGGCGCTGATCTGCGGCAACGCGATCGTGTGCAAGCCTTCGGAGGAAACGCCCTCGTCCGCGACGCTGATCGCCGAGGCCTTCCACGAGGCCGGCGTGCCGCCCGGCGTGTTCAACGTGGTGCACGGCTTCGGCCCCGGCTCGGCCGGCGAGGCCCTGACGCGGCACCCGGGCATCGATGCCGTCACCTTCACGGGCGAATCGCGCACCGGGGCGGCGATCATGAAGGCGGTGGCGGACGGGGTGAAGGACGTGTCCTTCGAGCTGGGCGGCAAGAACGCCGCCATCGTGTTCGCCGATGCCGACTTCGACGCCGCCGTCGACGGCGTGGTGCGGTCGTCCTTCACCAACGCCGGGCAGGTCTGCCTGTGCTCGGAGCGCGTCTACGTCGAGCGCCCGGTCTTCGATCGCTTCGTGGCGGCGCTGAAGGCCCGCACCGAGTCGCTGAAGATCGGCTGGCCCGACGAGCCCGAGGTCTTCATGGGCTCGCTGATCTCGCGCGCGCACCGCGACAAGGTGCTCTCGTACTGCCGGCTGGCGGTGCAGGAAGGCGCCACGGTGGTGACCGGCGGCGGCGTGCCGGTGTTCGGGGACGAGCGCGACGACGGCGCCTTCGTGCAGCCCACGATCTGGACCGGCCTGCCCGACGGCGCGCGCTGCCTGACCGAGGAGGTGTTCGGCCCGGTGTGCCACGTCTCGCCCTTCGACGGCGAGGAGGAGGTGGTCCGCCGCGTCAACGACAGCCCCTACGGCCTGGCGTGCAGCCTGTGGACCACCGACCTGTCGCGCACGCACCGCGTGGCGCCGCAGCTGCACGTGGGCATCGCCTGGGTCAACACCTGGTTCTCGCGCGACCTGCGCACGCCCTTCGGCGGCAGCGGGCTCTCCGGCATCGGCCGCGAGGGCGGGCGCCATTCACTGGACTTCTATTCCGAGACCACCAATGTCTGCATCAAGGTCTGAACCCCACGCCATCGCCGACCTGCTCTGGCAGGCGGAGCAAAGCCGCGAGCCCGTGCCGCCGGTGCGCGAACGCATCGCGCGGATCGCCGGCGGCGGCGACGAACTCGCCGTCGCCTACCAGGTCCAGCAGGTCAACACGCGCCGGCGCCTGGACGGCGGCGCGCGGCTGGTCGGCCGCAAGATCGGGCTCACCTCCCTCGCGGTGCAGCGCCAGCTCGGCGTGGCCTCGCCCGACTTCGGCGCCCTGTTCGCCGACATGGCGGTGGGCGACGGCGAGGAGATCGCCTGGTCGCGCGTGATGCAGCCCAAGGCCGAGGCCGAGATCGCGCTGGTGCTGGCGCGCGACCTGCCGCACGCGCGGCATACCGTGGCCGACCTGATCGGCGCCACCGCGTATGCGCTGCCGGCGATCGAGGTGGTCGGCAGCCGCATCGCCAACTGGGACATCCGGCTGGCCGACACCGTGGCCGACAACGCCTCCTCGGGCCTGTTCGTGCTCGGCACGCGGCCGGTGCCGCTGGCGCGCCTGGACCTGGCCGGTTGCGGCATGGCCATGGAGCGCCGCGGCGAGCCGGTGTCGGTGGGCGCCGGCGCGGCCTGCCTGGGCAACCCGCTGAACGCCGCCGTGTGGCTGGCCGACACGCTGGCACGGCTCGGCAGCCCGCTGTGCGCGGGCGACGTGCTGATGACCGGCGCGCTCGGGCCGATGGCGGCGGTGGCGCCCGGCGACGTCTTCACGGCCCGCATCGAAGGGCTGGGTTCGGTCAGCGCCGTCTTCGGCCGCTGAGCACGCATTTCAGGAGAGTTCATTGGACACGCCAACCCGCATGCCGGTCGCCATCATCGGCTCCGGCAACATCGGCACCGACCTGATGGTCAAGGTGCTTCGCAACGCCCGCCACCTGGCCATGCACGCCATGGTCGGCATCGACCCGCAGTCCGACGGCCTGGCGCGGGCGCAGCGCATGGGCGTGGCCACCACCGCCGACGGCGTGGACGGCCTGCTGGCCCTGCCCGGCTTCGAGGACGTCGGCATCGTCTTCGACGCCACCAGCGCCGGCGCCCACGAGCGCCACAACGCCCTGCTGCAGCCGCACGGCGTGCAGGTGATCGACCTCACGCCGGCGGCCGTCGGCCCCTACGTGGTGCCGGTGGTCAACCTCGGGCAGCACCTGGAGGCGCCCAACGTGAACATGGTGACCTGCGGCGGGCAGGCGACCATCCCCGTGGTGCGCGCCGTCTCGCGCGTGGCGCGGGTGCACTACGCGGAGATCGTCGCCTCGATCGCCAGCAAGTCCGCCGGGCCCGGCACGCGTGCCAACATCGACGAGTTCACCGAGACCACCTCGCGCGCCATCGTCGAGGTGGGCGGCGCGGCGCACGGCAAGGCCATCATCGTCCTCAACCCGGCCGAGCCGCCGCTGATGATGCGCGACACCGTGTACTGCCTGGCCGACGCGGCAGCCGACGAGGCCGAGATCGCCGACTCGGTGCAGCGCATGGTGGCCGAGGTGGCGGCCTACGTGCCGGGCTATCGCCTCAAGCAGGCGGTGCAGTTCGAGCGCATCGAGGGCGAGCGGCACCTCAACGTGCCCGGCCTGGGACCGGCGCAGGGGCTCAAGGTCTCGGTCTTCCTGGAGGTGGAAGGCGCCGCGCACTACCTGCCGGCCTACGCCGGCAACCTGGACATCATGACCAGCGCCGCGCTGGCCACGGCGGAGCGCATGGCGGCGCGCCGGCTGGCCGCGCGCGTCGCCGCCTGAAGGAGCACGGCAATGAAGCCATCCGGCAAGAAGATCTACGTTTCCGACGTCACGCTGCGCGACGGCATGCACGCGATCCGCCACCAGTACTCGCTGGAGCAGGCGCGGCGCATCGCGCGCGCGCTCGACGAGGCCCGCGTCGACAGCATCGAGGTGGCGCACGGCGACGGCCTGCGCGGCGCCAGCTTCAACTACGGCTTCGGCGCCCACACCGACCTGGAATGGATCGAGGCCGTGGCCGGCGTGCTGCGGCACGCGAAGGTGGCCACGCTGCTGCTGCCGGGCATCGGCACGCTGCACGACCTGCGCGCCGCCTACGATGCCGGCGCACGCGTCGTGCGCGTGGCCACGCACTGTACCGAGGCCGACATCTCCCGCCAGCACATCGAGCATGCGCGCCGGCTGGGCATGGACACCGTGGGCTTCCTGATGATGAGCCACATGAACACGCCCGCCGGCCTCGCGCAGCAGGCGCGGCTGATGGAGAGCTACGGCGCGCAGTGCGTGTACGTGGTCGATTCCGGCGGCGCCATGAACATGTACGACGTGGCCGAGCGCTTCAAGGCGTTCAAGGACGTGCTGCGCCCCGAGACGCAGACCGGCATCCACGCCCACCACAACCTGAGCCTGGGCGTGGCCAACAGCATCGTGGCGCTGGAGCACGGCTGCGACCGCGTCGACGCCAGCCTGGCCGGCATGGGCGCGGGCGCCGGCAACGCGCCGCTGGAGGTGTTCATCGCCGCCGTCGACCGCATGGGGCTGGACCACGGCTGCGACGTGCGCAGGCTGATCGATGCGGCGGAAGACCTGGTGCGCCCGCTGCAGACGCGACCGGTGCGTGTCGACCGCGAGACGCTGGCGCTGGGCTACGCCGGCGTGTACTCCAGCTTCCTGCTGCACAGCGAGGCGGCCGCGCGGCGCTACGGGCTGTCGGCCTTCGACATCCTGGTCGAGCTGGGCCGCCGCCGCATGGTCGGCGGCCAGGAGGACATGATCGTCGACGTGGCGCTGGACCTGCTGGCCAGGGCGCAGCGGCAGCCGCTGGCGGCGCAGCCGACCATGAGCGAGGCGGCGTGATGGACGGCGTCATCCAGGAAGCGGCCGTGCTGCTGGACACCGCCGCGCGCGAATGCCGCGGCGTGCCGCAGTTCGCGCCCGGCGCCTTCACGCTGGCGCAGGCCTACGAGATCCAGCGTGCCTCGATCCAGCGGCGCATCGCGCGCGGCGAGCAGCCCAAGGGGATCAAGCTGGGCTTCACCAGCCGCGCGAAGATGCTGCAGATGGGCGTGGACAGCCTGATCTGGGGCCTGCTCACCGACGCGATGGTCGAGGAGGAGGGTGGCACCGTGCAGCTGGGCCGCTACATCCATCCCCGCGTCGAGCCCGAGCTGTGCTTCGTGACGCGCCGCACGATCGACGCGCCGCTCACCGCGCTGGAAGCGGCGGCGCACCTGGAGGCGGTGGCGCCGGCGATGGAGATCATCGACTCGCGCTACCGCGACTTCAAGTTCAGCCTGGAGGACGTGGTGGCCGACAACTGCTCCTCGGCCGGCCTGGTGGTCGGCGCCTGGTCGCGCGACTTCGAGGGCCTGGCTCTGGCCGGCGTGCGGCTGCAGTTCGACGGGCGCGACGTGCAGGTCGGATCGACCGGGGCCATCCTGGGCCACCCGCTGCGCGCGGTGGTGCAGGCCTCGCGGCTGCTGCACGCCGCGCAGATGAGCCTGCCCGCCGGCTCGCTGATCATGGCCGGCGCGGCGACCGCGGCCGAGGCGCTGCGGCCGGGCCTGCACGTGCAGTGCCGGATCGGCAGCGGCATGGCGCCGCTGGGCAGCGTCGCCTTCCATACCGCACCGCAGACTTCGGGAGTCCCCGCATGAAGACCGCCGATCTCTCCCGCCGCCGCGCGCTCATGGCCGGCCTGGCGATGGCGCTGGCCGCCGGCGCGCAGGCCCAGGGCTACCCCGCCAAGCCCGTCACCCTCGTCGTGCCCGGCCCGGCCGGCGGCACGCCGGACATCGTCGCGCGCCAGCTCGCGCAGCAGATGCGCGACGCGCTCGGGCAGAACCTCGTCGTCGACAATCGGGCCGGCGCGAACGGCAGCATCGGCGCCGGCGCGGCCGCGCGGGCCGCGGCGGACGGCCACACCCTGCTCATGGGCTTCGCGCAGACCATGGCCATCAACCCGGTGGTGTTCAGAAAGCTGCCCTACGACCCGGTCGCCGATTTCGTGCCGGTGGCCCGCCTGGTCGAGTTCGAACTGGCGCTGGCCGTGCCCGCCTCGCTGCCCGCGCAGGACGTGAAGGCGCTGGTCGGCTGGCTCGCCGCCAACCCGGGCAAGGCGGCCTTCGGCTCCTTCGGCGCCGGCACGCCCTCGCAGTTCGCGGGCGCGATGTTCGGCCGCGCGGCCGGGTTGGACCTGACGCACGTGCCCTACAAGGGCTCGGCGCCGCTGGTCACCGAGCTCATCGGCGGGCAGGTGGCCTTCGGCTTCGTCGTTCCGCAGGTGGCGCTGCCGCACGTGCAAAGCGGCAGGCTGCGCATCCTGGCCGTGACCGGCACGCAGCGCCGGCCGGGCCTGCCGTCGGTGCCTACCATGAAGGAACTGGGCTTCGAGACGGTCGTGGCCGGCGGCTGGTACGGCCTGTACGCCCCCAAGGGAACGCCCGCCGAGGTGGTTGAGCGCCTCGAACAGGCCGTCGCGAAGGCCATGGCATCGCCCGCACTGACTCAGTTCCTCGCGGACCAGGACCTGACGCCGGCCTACTTGCGCGGCACCGACTTCGGCCGCTTCCAGCGCGCGGAGATCGCGCGCTGGCAGGCCGTGGCGGCGCAGACCGGCTTCCAGGCCGAGGAGTGAGCGCACGATGAACGCATCCCCCCGCACCGCGACGCAGGCCATGCTCGTGCCCGGCAAGGCCCAGCCGCGCGGCCGCTTCCCGCACCTCAAGCGCGCGGGCGATTTCCTGTTCGTCTCGGGCACCAGCTCGCGCCGCCCCGACAACAGCTTCGTCGGCGCCGAGGTCGACCCCCTGGGCGTGACGCGGCTGGACATCCGCGCGCAGACGCGCGCCGTGATCGAGAACATCCGCGACATCCTGGCCGGCGGCGGCGCCGGCCTGGCCGACTTGGTCGAGACGCAGGTCTTCCTCGTCAGCATGAACGACTTCGGCGGCTTCAACGAGATCTGGGCCGAGTTCTTCGACCACGACGGCCCGACGCGCACCACCGTGGCGGTGCACCAGCTGCCGCACCCGCACCTGCTCATCGAGATCCGGGCGGTGGCCTACAAGCCCGCCTGATCCATCGCCTTCAAGGAGTTCCCATGCTGAAGTACGGCCGCCCTCTCAACTTCCAGCGCTGGCTGGACGACAACGCGCACCTGCTCAAGCCGCCGGTGGGCAACCAGCAGATCTGGAAGGACGGCGACTTCATGGTCACCGTGGTCGGCGGGCCCAACGAGCGCAGCGACTTCCACGACGACCCGGTAGAGGAGTTCTTCTACCAGTTCAAGGGCAACGCCTACCTGCTGATCTGGGACCGCGGCCACTACGAGCGCGTGGACCTGAAGGAAGGCGACATGTTCCTGATGGCGCCGCACACGCTGCATTCGCCCCAGCGGCCCGAGGCCGGCAGCCTGTGCCTGGTGATCGAGCGCCAGCGGCCCAAAGGCGAGTTCGATGCGCTGCAATGGTCCTGCGCCCGCTGCGGCAGCGTCGTCAAGCGCTACGAGATGCAGCTCGAAAGCATCGTCGCCGACCTGCCGCCGGTGTACGAGCGCTTCTACGTCACCGCCGATTCGCAGCGCGTGTGCCCCGAATGCGGCGAGCAGCATCCGGGCCGCGACCACAGGCGCTGGCATGCCCAGCTGGCCGCGGCGCACCCGGCGGTGTGAGGCGGATCGCGCGATGATCGACATCCATTCCCACTTCTTTCCTGCCATCGGGCAGGCGCAGGCCCGGGCCGTCGACGCGCAGCGCGCGCCCTGGCTGCGGGTGGACGCGGACGCCGACACCGGGCAGATCATGCTGGGCGAGCGGCCGTTCCGGCCGGTCTACCGCGCGCTGTGGGACCCGGCGTTCCGCGTGCGCGAGCTCGATGCGCTGGGCATCCGCACGCAGGTGGTCTGCGCCACGCCGGTCATGTTCGGCTACGGCTGGGAGGCCGCGCGCGCGGCCGACTGGGCGCGGCAGATGAACGATGCGGCGCTGGCCTTCTGCGCCGCGCATCCGGACCGGCTCAAGGCCCTGTCCCAGGTCCCGCTGCAGGATCTGCGGCTGGCCTGCGCGGAAGCCTCGCGTGCGCAGAAGGCCGGCTGCATCGGCGTGCAGATCGGCAACCACGTGGGCGACAAGGACCTGGACCACCCGGACATGGTCGACTTCCTGATCCACTGCGCCGAGGCGTCGATCCCGGTCTTCGTGCATCCCTGGGACATGATGGGCGGCAGCGGGCGCATGAAGCAGTGGATGCTGCCCTGGCTGGTCGCCATGCCGGCGGAGACGCAGCTGGGCATGCTCTCGCTGATCCTCTCGGGCGCGCTGGAGCGCATCCCGCCCTCGCTGCGGATCTGCTTCGCCCACGGGGGCGGCAGCTTCGCCTACACCCTGGGCCGGGTCGACAACGCCTGGAAGCACCGCGACATCGTGCGCAAGGACTGCCCGCAGCCGCCCTCGAGCTACGCGCGGCGCCTGCACGTCGACTGTGCCGTGTTCGATCCGGGCGCGCTGCGCCTGCTGACCGAGGTGATGGGCACGGACCGGGTCATGCTCGGCTCGGACTATCCCTTTCCCCTGGGCGAACAGCGCGTCGGTGCCCTGGTGCGCGAGGCCGGCTTCCTGTCGGCCGGGCAGCAGGAGGGCATCCTGCGGGGCAATGCGGCCGCGTTCTTCGGCTTGTGAGACGCTGGAAGGACGGCGCGTTCACCGGGCCGCGAGGATGAAGGCGACGGCGGCGATCGTCGCCATGGCCGTTCTCAGGTGATTCCAGCGCAGCCATGTACGCACGTAGGAGCCCCACAGCGCCGCCGAGCCGGGAGCCTCCGCCCGGCTTGCGGCCAACCGGTTGTTCAAGGGCACGTTGAAGGCCAGCGTCACCCCGAAGGTGCCAAGCAGGTACGCGCCCGCGCCGAGCAGCAGCCACAGCGCCGCCTCGCCCGCCACGCCCAGCAGGCACAGAAGCGCCAGCGCCGCGCACAGCAGCGCGGTCCCCGTGAACAGGCCGAGAAACAGCGGATTGAGGATGATGGCGTTGATGTGCTGCATGGCTGCCATGCCGTGCGCCGGCGGCAGCCGGGCGAGCGCGTGCATGACCGAGTTCGAGAACGCGAACAGCACGCCTGCGATCAGCCCGGCGCCGACGGCGGCCAGGACGGCGAGCGCAGCGACGGCTTGCGCCAGGAGCGACATGGCCGGCCCCTTCAGAGGCGGCGGAAGGCTTCGGCGAGCTCTTCCGCGAACTGCTCGAAGCGGGTGGGCGTGGCGCTGGACGCGGCCTGCACGTGGGTCGAGCGGATCCTCCCTTCGTTCATGCCCCGCGCCATCCCGACCGTCAGCTCTGCGATGTCCGGCGCGAAGCCGGCCTCGATCAGCGCCTGGACCATCTCGGGATAGGGGAGCTGCACGTACGCCAGTTGCGGCATGTCGAGCGCACGGGCGAGGATGCGGGCCACCTCGGCGCTGGTCAGTTCCTTCGGCCCCAGGACTTCGCGCACGGCGATGCCGGTCCAGTCCGGCGCGCGCAGGGCCCTGGCCGCGACGTCGGCCACGTCGCGCGTGGCGACCATCGGCACGGGCTGGTCGGGCGCGAGCGCGTCGGCCAGGATGCCGGCGGACCGGATGAGCGGCAGGGCGGCGTGATAGACCTCGAAGAAGGCGCCGGGCCGCAGGAACAGGATGTCGCGCCCCTCGACGGTGCGCAGCCGCTGCTCCTGCTCGTACAGGCTCTGCAGTACGCCGGTGTCCGTCGGCACGTCGGCACCGATGCTGCTGAGGCAGACCACGCGGCGAATGCCGCTGGCGCGCAAGGCTTCGGCGATCGCCTCGCCCTGCCGGCGCTGCAGCGCGAGGTAGCCGGGCTCGCCGGGGTCGTGCGGCATCAGGACATAGGCCGCGTCGGCGCCGCGGAAGGCATTCGTGAGGTAGGCCACGTCGGTGGCGATCCCGGGCAGCGCCTCGGCCCCGCGCTGCGCAAGCGGGTGCAGCTTCTCCGCCGTCCGCGCCAGGGCGCGCACGTGCACGCCGTGCGCCAGCAGGTTCTGCGCGATGGCGCCGCCGGTTCGTCCGGTGGCGCCCATGACTGTGATCGTGGTCATCGTGGATTTCCGTGGTGGTGTGGGTAGGGCCTCTATTGGGGCCCAGCCGAGTCGGTGGTTCAATCGCGGAACGTCGCCGTCTATTGATCGATCGTCTTGACCGCCATGCGCACCCATCCCCAGGTCCCGGACTTCCAGGAACGCGAGGATCCGCTCGCGCAGACGCTCCACCTGCTGCGCATGACGGGGGTGGTCTACTGCCACTCGACGCTGACGGCGCCCTGGGGGCTGGACATGCCGCCCATGCCGGATTGCCTGATGTTCCATGTCTTCACCTCGGGCGGCGGCTGGCTGCTGGTCGAGGGCGAGCCGGCGCAGCAGCTGCAGGCCGGCGATCTCGCGCTGGTGCCGCACGGCGGCGGGCATCGGTGGCTGAGCGATCCGGCCGCGGTCGGCGTGCCCCTGTTCGAGCTGGGGCGCGAGCCGGTCACCGAATGGTTCGAGGTGCTGCGGCATGGCGGCGGCGGAGCGGTGTCCGAGGCCATCTGCGGCGCCGTGCGCTTCGACGATCCGGTGGCGCGCTACCTCACGGCCTCGCTGCCGCGCATCGTCACGGTCAAGGGAATGCACGCGCCCGAGATGGAGTGGCTGCACAGCAGCTTCCGCCTGCTGGCGGCGGAGGCGGGCCGGCGGCGGCCGGGCAGCGAGACGATGATCACCCGCCTGGCCGACATCCTCGTGATCCAGGCGATCCGCTCATGGGTCGAGTCCGACTCCGCCCTGCAGGCCGGATGGCTGCGCGGGCTGAGGGATCGCCACGTCGGGCGTGCGCTGGCGGTGATCCACCGCGACCTCTCCGGCCCGCTGAGCCTGAGCAGCCTGGCGCAGGCAGCGGGCCTGTCGCGCTCGGCCTTCGCGGCGCGCTTCGCGCTGCTCGTGGGCACGCCGGCGATGGAGTACGTGACGCAGTGGCGCATGCGGGTCGCCTTCGCCCGGCTCAAGGAGCGCCGGGTGCCGCTGGCGCAACTGGCGGCCGAGGTCGGCTACGACTCGGAAGTCGCGTTCCACCGGGCGTTCAAGCGGGTGACCGGGATCACGCCGGGGGCGGTGCAGCGCGACGGCGGGTGAGCACGGGTCGGGTTCTTCCGGTGCATGCCTGCCGGGAACGCCCATCAACGCGAGTCGGGCGCCGGGTTGCCCCAGGGACTGCCGTCCTGTCCTTCCCCGTAGGGATTGAACCCGCCTCCCTTGCCGCCGTCGATCTCGATTCTTATCGTCGAGGGATCCAACTGTTTCGCATCCCCCTTGTAGTGCATGACCAGTCCGGGAAAGGTCAGCACGATCGCCACCATGAGCAGCTGGATCAGGATGAACGGGATCGAGCCGCGGTAGATCTGGCCCGTGGTCACCCGGGCCACCGTGCGGCCGGTCATGCGGTCGCGGTAGTCGTCATGCGGGGCCACGGAGCGCAGGTAGAACAGTGCCAGGCCGAACGGCGGATGCATGAAGGAGGTCTGCATGTTCATGGCGATCAGGATGCCGAACCAGATCAGGTCGATGCCCATCTTGTCGGCCACGGGGCCCAGCAGCGGAATGATGATGAAGGACAGTTCGAAGAAGTCCAGGAAGAACGCCGCCACGAACACGAACACGCTCACGAAGATGAGGAAGCCCAGCTCCCCGCCGGGCAGGTTGGTCAGCAGGTGCTCGACCCAGATGTCGCCGTTGACCGCGCGGAAGGTCAGCGCGAAGACGGTGGAGCCGATCAGGATGAAGATCGCGAAGCAGGTCAGCCGGGTCGTCGAATCCATCGCCTGGCGCAGCAGATCGAGGCCGATCCGCCTGCGTGCCAGGGCCAGCAGCAGCGCGCCCACGGCCCCCATGGCGCCGCCTTCGGTCGGGGTCGCCACGCCGATGAAGATGGTCCCGAGCACCAGGAACACCAGCGCCAGCGGCGGAATCATCACGAAGGTCACGCGCTTGGCCACGGCCGACAGCCACCCGAGCTTGAACACGTGGTCGACGACCGCCGCAAGGAAAGCCGTCGCTCCCCACAGCAGCATGCCGACCACGAACTGCTCGTCCACCGGCGCATCCGGCCCGACGAAGATCTCCAGCGTGCCGATCGCGATGCCCAGCGCCACGCTCATGAGGACCGCCAGCGACCGCGCGCCGGAGCGCCCATCGGGCTCCCGGAGGCTGCGCGCTTCCGGCGGCAGCGCCGGAACCTGCTGCGGACGCAGCAGCGAGAGCGCGATCACGTAGAGCATGTACAGGCCGACCAGCACGAGGCCCGGCAGCAGCGCGCCGCGGTACATGTCGCCCACGGAGCGTCCCAGCTGGTCGGCCAGGATGATCAGCGTCAGGGACGGCGGGATGATCTGCGACAGCGTGCCCGCCGCCGCGATCACGCCGGTCGCCAGTCGCCGGTCGTAGCCGTAGCGCAGCATGATGGGCAGCGAGATCAGGCCCATGGAGATGACCGACGCGGACACCACGCCGGTGGTCGCCGCCAGCAGCGTTCCGACGGCCACCACTGCGAACGCGAGTCCGCCGCGCAGGGAGCCAAACAGCTGGCCCACGGTTTCCAGCAGATCCTCGGCCATGCCCGAGCGTTCGAGGATCAGCCCCATGAAGGTGAAGAACGGCAGCGCCAGCAGGGTGTCGTTCATGATGATGCCGAACACCCGCTGGGGGAGGGCCTGGAACAGGGCCGGTGTCAGCAGGCCCAGCTCGATCCCGACGATGCCGAACAGGATGCCGTTGGCGGCAAGGGCGAAGGCGACCGGATAGCCCAGCAGCAGCAGCATGATGAGCGTGCCGAACATGATGGGCGCCAGATTGGCGGACAACAGCTCCATCTCAGTCCTTCGGTTGTTGCGCTGCCGCGCGGCGCTCCGCCTCGAGGCGGGCCTTGAGCTCCTCGGCGAGCCTCTCTTCATCGGTCTTGGCCGATTCGCGCCGGGTCGGGTCGGGGCAGTGGCCCCGCAGAAAGCCGACGCACTTGATGAGGTGCGAGAGGCCGGCGCCGATCAGCAGGGTGAAGCCCAGCGGCACCAGCAGCTTGGCGGGCCAGCGGATGAGCCCTCCCGCGTTCGGCGAGGTCTCCTGAGTGATCCACGAATCCCAGAACATCGGCCAGGCCAGCACCATGATCAGGATGCAGGCCGGCATCAGGAAGAACAGGGTCCCGAAGATCTCGATCCCGATCTGCGTACGCCTGGACAGCCTCGACGACACCACGTCCACGCGGACATGCCCGTTCTTCAGCAGGGTGTATCCCGACGCGAGGAGAAAGATGGCGCCGAACAGGTACCACTGCACCTCGAGCCAGGCGTTCGACCCGCTGTGCAGCAGCTTGCGGCCCAGGGCATTGCCCGTGCTGATCAGGACGGCGGCGAGGATGGCCCAGGCGATCCAGCGTCCGACGAAGAGGTTGATCCTGTCGATCGCCCGGGAAATGGAAAGAAGAAATCGCATGGCGCAACTCCTGCATCAGTGGTGGGAACGCCAGGGCGTGAGCACGCGCTCGGCCCAGACCAGCGCGCCGTAGAGCAGCAGGCCGATCAACGCGAGCAGGAACAGCGCGGCGAAGACGCGCACCGTGTCGAAGGTCCCTTGCGCGCTCATGATCACGTAGCCGAGCCCGCGCTGCGAGGAGACGAACTCGCCGACGATGGCCCCCACCAGCGCGAGGGACACGGCCACCTTCATGCCCGCGACGATGGACGGCAGGGCACTCGGCAGCCGCACCTTGAAGAACACGGCGAGCGGCCGCCCCTTGAGCACGCGCGCCACGTCCAGCACGTCCTGCGGCACCGAGCGCAGTCCATGCAGCGTGTCCACGATGATCGCGAACACGGCGATCAGGAAGGCGATGGCGATCTTCGGCTCCATGCCCGTGCCGAGCCAGATGACGAACAGCGGCGCGACCGCCACCTTGGGCACGCTGTTGAGCGCCACCACCATCGGATAGACGAAGCGCTCGCAGCGCCGCGAGCTGGCCACGGCCGTCCCGATCAGCACGCCGCCGACCACCGACAGCGCGAAGCCGATCAGCGTCGTCATCATCGTGTAACCGGCATGGCCCCCATACCATCGCCATTCGGCGTTCAGTTCGATCAGCACCTGGCTGGGAAGCGGCAGCACGATGGGGCGTATGCCCGAGAGGCGGCCGATGACCTCCCAGAGCACCAGCAGCACGAGGGTGGACGCGAGGCCGGCGGCCACGGCCGCCGCGATGGGGTGCTTCATGATGTGGCGGCTCCGGTTTCGTCGAGCAGGCCCATGGACCCGAACAGCCGCCGGATCTCTCCGACGTAGCGCCCGAACTCGGGTGTTTCGCGCACGGCCAGGGGACGGGGGCGCGGCAGATCGATGACCAGGCGGTGCGCCACGCGGCCGGGCCGCGGCGAGAAGACCAGCACCTCGTCGCCGAGGAAGACCGCCTCGGCGATGCCGTGCGTCACGAAGACCACCGTGTTGCGCGTCTCGAGCCAGATGCGCTGCAGCTCCGCGTTCATCTGGTCGCGCGTCAGCGCATCGAGCGCGCCGAAGGGCTCGTCCATCAGCAGCAGCGGCGGGTCGTCGACCAGCGCGCGGCAGATCGCCGCGCGCTGGCGCATCCCGCCGGACAGCTCGCGCGGGTAGCTGCGGGCGAACTCGTGCAGGCCGGTCATGCGCAGCAGGTGCTCGACTTTCCCGGCGTAGTCGTCGGCGGGCTTGCCGGCGAACTCGATGGGAAGCAGGATGTTGTCGCGGATGCTGCGCCAGTCCAGCAGCGCGTGATGCTGGAAGACGATGCCGACCCCGTCCGGCGGGCCCTGGACAGGGCGGCCGCCGATCTGCAGGGTCCCGGCAGAGATCTCCTCCAGCCCGGCGATGCAGCGCAGGAAGGTGCTCTTGCCGCATCCGCTGGGGCCCAGGATGCTGACGAACCGTCCGCCGGCGATGTCGGCGTCGATGCCCTGCAAGGCCTGGACGCCGCGCGGCCCCGGATACTGCTTCATGACGCCCTGCGCCAGGACGCTGGACGGCTTCATCGCTTGCCGCCGACCAGCTTGTCGAAGGAGGCGGAGTCGACGCGCCCGGCCACGTAGTAGTCGCCGGCCGGCCGGCCGGCGCCGATCAGCTGCACCGAGGACAGCGTCTTGACGGCGGCCTCCCAGTCCTGGGCCTGCGGCGCGCCGATGCGGCCGTCCTGCGGCACCAGGAAGAAGGGCTTCAGCGCGTCGAGCTGGGCACGCAGCACGCCGCGGTCCAGCCTGGCCTGCGGCCGCTGGGCCAGGATCGCGTCCACGGCCTCGTCCTCGTGGCCGGCATGGATGTACTCCCAGGCGCGCGCGACGACCGAGGCGAAGCGGCCCAGGGCCTCGCCGCGCTCGGCCAGCTTGCTTTCGCTGACCACGAGTCCGAAGCTGGGCATGTTCAGCCCCACGTCCGCGAAAGGGATGGCGCGCGACGGGCGGGCCTTGTTCGTGGTGGGCAGCACGAAGGGGATGGTGGAGAAGACCGCATCGGTGCGGCCCACGGCATAGGTGGAGGCCTTGCTGGCGGCGTCCAGGTTGACCAGCTCGACGTCCGCGCGCGTGAGCTTGCCTGCGGCCAGGAACGCGTCGATGAACGGCGCCTCCAGCGAGCCCGCCGTGTAGCCGATCTTCCTGCCCTTGAGCTGGGCCGGACCGGTGATGCCGGAATCCGCAGGCACCAGGATGCCGATGTCGTTCTTGCGCAGGAACACGGCGAGCGCCTTGACCGGCAGGCCCTTGTCGCGCGCGATCATGGCGGGGGCCAGCGCCGCGTGTCCGACGTCGAACGCATTGCTCGAGCCCACGATCTGTACCGTGGTGACGGAGCCGTTGCCGTCCTCGAGCGTCACGTCCAGGCCGGCCTGCCGGTACCAGCCGCGTTGCTGCGCCAGGTGCAGTGCGGCATGGTTGGCCCATGGCGTCCAGTCCAGGCGGACCTTGATCGCCTCCAGGGGCTGGGCGCCGGCTGTGGCGTGCAGCAGGGCAGAGAGCGCGAGGGCGGCCGCAGCCAGCCAGGGGCGGCGATGGATCGGGTGGATGAACGAAGGCATGGTGAGTTCTCCCGTGGGATGAAGACAAGGAAGGGAATCGCGTCGCCCGCTCAGCCGCGGCGACGGAAGATCCGGCGCAGGCGGTCCGCCAGCAGGTCGAGCAGGACGCGCATCGGGCTGATGGCCGTCGGGGCCTGCGGCGTGCCCTGGTCGTCGCCCGCCATGCGCCGCGCCACCTGCTGGCCGAAGTCGGCGACCATCCGCCGCACGAAATCCTTGACCAGCCCGGACCGGGAGAACTGTGCCAACGGACCTTGCAGCGCGTAGAGCATCTCGACGTGGACGCGCGTCTGCTCGGGCGCCAGGCTCTCCAGCCGGTAGGCGATGTCGCCTTGCGCGCGCGACTGGCTCAGCGAATCCTGGCCTGCGCCGCGCAGGACGGCGCTGCGCTGCGCGTCGTCGCGCTCCAGCCGCGCGGCGCCGGCGAAGGCCGCCGACATGGGGCCGAACTTCACCGCGATGCGCCCCTTGACCTTGTCGCCGTCCTGCGATTCGATGGCCGCGCCGGGCAGGCACCCGGCGACGGCCGGCAGATCGCCCATGAAGGCCCAGACCGCATCGGCGGCAAACGGCAGATCGAAGGAGGCCTCGATCTGCGTGCCCTTGCGCGTTCCCGGGTTCGCAGCGGGTGCGGGCTCCATCGTGGCAGCCGTGGACGGGGTGGGAGCGGCGGCCGCAGCCGGGTTCGCCGAGGCTCGCATGGCGAGCGCCGGCGCCGGCTGCTGGCCGGGAAAAGCCGGCATGGGCCTGACCCCGTCCGGCGCCGCGACCGGCGGCGTCGGCGCCTCCGGCAGGCCGGCTTGCATGCGTTCGCGCAGCGCCGTGACGGCGGGATCCGGCTGGCGCCGGAACTGGTCGAGTACGTCGCGGATCGCCGCCACGATGCCCATGTAGCCCGTGCAGCGGCACAGGTTGCCCGCCAGCTCCAGCCGCACCCGCGCCTCGTCCGCGTCGGGCAGGCGCAGCACGATGTCGCGTGCCGTGGCCAGCATGCCGGGCGTGCAGAAGCCGCACTGCAGCGCATGGTGGCGCGTGAACGCCGCGCGCAGCCTGTGCATGACCTCGTCGCCGTCGTAGCCCTCGACGGTGGTGATGTGCCGGCCTTCGCAGGCGACCGCGAAGGTGATGCACGAGCGCACGGGCCGCCCGTCCATGAGCACGGTGCAGGCGCCGCAGACGCCGTGCTCGCAGCCCAGGTGGGTGCCGGTCAGGCGCGCGGTGTCGCGCAGGAAATCGCCCAGGTGCGTGCGGGGCTCGATCTCCGTGCGCAACCGGCGGCCGTTGACCTCCAGGGTCAGGGAATTCATGCTTGCTTCTCCGGATGCGCGGCCGCCAGACCGGCTTGCGCGAGGGCGCGCGCCAGGCAGACGGCGTGCCATTGGTTGTCCACGGCGTGGCGGTCGGGGAGGGCCGCCTGCACCGCCTGCGCAAGGTGCGCGCGGCGCGCGGCGGCGGCGCCTTCGCGTTCGATCCGCTGTGCCAGCGCCGGCAGCTGCATCGGCACGCCATCGAGCGCGCCGAGCACCAAGCGCGGCGTGCCGCCGCCTGCGGGCTGCCAGGCCGCGGCGCTGGCCTCGGCGAATTCGCCCGGCTTGCGGCAGAACTTGTAATAGCCCCAGCGCCCGCCCTGCGCGCGCGGCACGCGGACCGACACGATGACTTCGTCCGCCGCCAGCGCCGTGGTGTAGGCCGCCTGCATGAAGTCGTCCATGGCGATGTGGCGCTCGCCGCGCGGCGAGCGCAGCGTCAGCCGGGCATCCAGCGCCGTGAGCGTCACGATCCAGTCGGCCGCCGGATCGGCGTGGGCCAGGCTGCCGCCCAGCGTGCCGCGGTTGCGCACCGCACGGTAGGCGATGCCGGCGGCCACCTGCTGCATGGGATGGCCGCGCAGCGGCGCGTGCACGCCGTCCTCGATCGCGGCGTGGGTGATGCCCGCCCCCAGCACGATGTGCTCGCCCTCGGCGCGCACCTGGTCGAAGCCGGGAAGCCGCGACACGTCCACGACGGTCTGCGGCCGGGTCAGGCGCAGGTTCAGCATGGGGCCGAAGGACTGCCCGCCCGCCATGATCTTGGCGCGGCCGTCGCCATCGGCCAGCAGCCGTCCGGCTTCGGCGAGGTCGGCCGGGCACCGGTAGTCGAAGGCGGCCGCCTTCATGGCGCGGTCTCCCGAGGCGCCGCCGATCGGGCCTGGGCCAGCGCCGTCAGGAGGCGGCGCGGGGTCAGCGGCGTCATCAGCAGTTCCGGCGCGCCGGTGTGGCGCAGCGCGTCGTTCACGGCGTTGAACAGCACCGCCGGCGGCGCGATGGCGCCCCCTTCGCCCATGCCCTTGGCGCCGAACTCGGTGTGCGGCGATGGCGTCTCGAAATGGTCGATGCGGATGTTCGGCACCTCGGTCGCGCCGGGCAGCATGTAGTCGGCCAGGGTCGAGGCCAGCGGCTGGCCCTGCGCGTCGTAGGGCATCTCCTCGTACAGCGCGGTGCCGATGCCCTGCGCGACGCCGCCGATGGTCTGGCCTTCGACGATCATCGGATTGACGATCACGCCGCAGTCCTCCACCACCACGTAGTCCAGGATCTCCACCGACCCGGTTTCGGGGTCGACCGCGACGACGGCGGCCTGGCTCGCATAGGTGAACGCGCCGGTGTCGACCTTCGGCTTGTAGCCGGTGGACACCTCCAGGCCGGCGCGGTCGACGTCGGCCGGCAGCCGCTGCGGGTTCACGTACCAGGCGTTGCCGATCTCGGCCAGCGCCACCGAACGGTCTCCCGCCCAGGCGCGCCCGTCCGCCAGCACGACCGTGGCCGGATCCGCGCCCATCAGGTGCCCGGCAATGTGGCGCAGCCGCGGCAGCAGCTGCTTGCAGGCCACCGCCACGGCGCCGCCGGACATGACCAGGGAGCGCGACGCATAGGTTCCGCTGGAGTAGGGCGTCTGGCCGGTGTCGCCGTGCAGCAGGCGCACGCGCTCGATCGGCACGCCGAGGATCTCGTGGGCGATCTGCGCGAAGCTGGTCTCCATGCCCTGGCCGTGCGAATGCACGCCGACGCGCACCTCCAGGCCGCCGTCCGCCGTCATGCGGACCATGGCCTGGTCGTAGCCCGGGATCACGGCCGTGCCCCAGGTCGCGAACACCGAGGTGCCGTGCGCCGACTGCTCGGTGTAGGTGGCCGTGCCCAGGCCGATCAGCCGCCCGTCGGGCTCGCCGCGCCGCTGGCGCTCGCGCACGGCGTCCAGCCCGATCATCTCCAGCGCGCGGCGCAGGCTGGCGGGATAGTCGCCGCCGTCCAGGTGCTTGTTGGCCACGTTGACATACGGCATCTGCTCCGGCTTGACCAGGTTCTCCAGCCGCACCTGCCAGGGCTCGCGGCCGACCTCGCGCGCCAGCGCGTCCATCAGCAGCTCCAGCGCGAAGCACACGCCGGTGCGCGCGACGCCGCGGTAGGGGACGAAGCCGGGCTTGTTCGTCGCGATGCAGCGCGTCTCGCAGCGGTAGCCGCGGAAATCGTAGGGGCCCGGCAGGTTGCCGACCGCCTGGCCCGGCTCCAGCCCCACCGTGAACGGCCACACCGAATAGGCACCGCCGTCGATGGTGATCACCGCGTCCAGCGCCAGCAGGCGTCCCTGGCGGTCGGCGTAGGCCGTCAGGTCGTAGTGGTGCTGGCGCGAATTGGCGCCGGCGATCAGGTGCTCGCGCCGGTCCTCGAGGTAGCGGAACGGACGCCGGTACGTCATGGCCAGCCACGCGACGCACAGCTCCTCCTGCTGCAGCACGCACTTGTAGCCGAACGCGCCGCCCACGTCGGGCGAGATCACCCGCACGCGTTCTTCGGGCAGATCCAGCAGGCCCGACAGGCCCGTGCGGATCAGGTGGGGCACCTGCGTCGCGCTGACCACGACCAGCTGGTCCGCCTGGAAGTCCCAGTAGGCCAGCACGGCCTTGCCCTCCATCGGCACCATGCACTGGCGCGACAGCTCGATGCGGCGCGCCACCTTGACCTCGGCGCGGGCGGCCAGGGTGTCGAAGTCCTTGTCGGCCTTCAGGGTCACGAAGCGGTTGTCGTGCCAGGATGCGTGCACGAACTGCGATTGCGCCTCCAGCGCCGACCAGACATCCGCGTAGACGGGCAGTTCCTCGTACTCGACCTCGACGCGCTCGGCCAGGTCCTCCGCCTGCGCACGGGTCGGCGCGAAGGCCAGCGCGACCGGCTCGCCGACGAAGCGGACCTTGCCCGACGCCAGCGGCGGCTGCGCGGAGGGCTGGTACGTGGGCAGCGTGGACGGCGCCACGATGTCCCGGGCGCCCGTCATCGCGTCCCGCAGGACCACCATGTCCTCGATGTCGAGCGGCACCGTGGCCGACACGATGCGCGCGTGCGCCAGCGGGCTGCGCAGGAAGGCGACTTCGCACAGGCCCGGCATGGCCATGTCGCCGACGAAGTTCCCCTGGCCGGCCAGGTGGCGGGCATCCTCCTTGCGAGGCACGCGCGCGCCGATGCCCTGCGGCTTGACCTTGGCGCCTGCGTTGTCACTGAGGTCCATGGTGTCTCGTCGAAAGAGTCCGGCCGGCCGCGTCAACGGCGCGAGACGGCATTGAAGGTGTAGCCATCGAGTGCGGCCTCGGCCACGCGGAACCACTCCACCTGGTCGCGCTGGAAGGTCTGCCAGTGCGGGAAGATCGCCGCAAAGTCGGGGTTCTTGGCCGACAGTTCTTTCCAGAGCTCCTGGGAGGCCTTGTACGCCGCATCCATCACGTCGCGCGGGAAGTAGCCCAGCTTCGCGCCGCCGGCGATGAGCTGCTTGAGCGCGCCGGGGTTGGTGGCGTCGTAGCGGGCCAGCATCGACAGCGTCTGTTCGTTGCAGGCCACCTCGAAGATGGCCTTGAACTCCGGAGACAGCGCGGCCCAGGCCTTTTCGTTCACCATCGTCGTGATCGAGGCGCTGCCCTCGAACCAGCCGGGCGAGTAGTAGTAGGGGGCGACCTTGTTCAGGCCGAGCTTCAGGTCGTCGTACGGTCCGATCCACTCGGCGGCGTCGATCGCGCCCTTCTCCAGGGAAGGGTAGATGTCGCCGGGGGGGATCTGCTGCGGCAGGGCGCCCAGCTTGGACAGCACCATGCCGCCGATGCCCCCGATGCGCATCTTCAGGCCCTGCAGGTCGGCCACGGACTTGATCTCCTTGCGGAACCAACCCCCCATCTGCACCCCGACGTTGCCGCTGGTGAAGTTGACGATGCCGTACTGCTGGTAGAGCTTGCGCAGGTGGGCCATGCCGCCGCCGTGCATGACCCAGGCGTTGTGCTGGCGGGCGCTGAGGCCGAACGACAGCCCGGTGTCGAACGCCACCGCGCTGTTCTTGCCGAAGTGGAAGGTGGCCAGCACGTGGTTGCATTCCACCGTGCCGTTGCTGACGGCATCCATGTTCTGCGCCGGCGGCACGATCTCTCCGGCCGGGAAGGCGCGGATCTCGAATCGCCCCCCGGAGAGCTCGCCCACGCGCTTGCAGAGCTGCTCCGCCGATCCGTACATGTTGTCGAGGCTCTTGGGCCAGGACGTGGACATGCGCCAGCGCACGGCGGCCTGCGCACCGGCGAGCGGCGCGGCGAGCGTCGCCGCGCCGGCGCCACCGAGGACGGCGGCTGTTCCTAGAAAACCACGACGTTGCATTTCATGCTCCTGAGTTGCGTGTATGAGGGCCGACCGACACGGCACCGTGGGAACGGTTGAGCAAATTCAATGCCACAGCAGTCGATTCCGATGGCCAATCATGCTGGTACTAGGCATTTATCGATCAGCACACTGAAATATACCTGCGCAGCCCCTCGATGACATCCATGGATGTCCCAGGGTTTGCCCGAATATGGGGCGTGCGCGCACCGCAAAAGCGCAAGATGCTCCTGGAGGATGCGAGGATTTTCTCGGAAGCCCTTGCAGACGGGTCCATCCGTGGAGAAGCGACATTCCGGATGTCGCGGCGTGGGCCCGCGTGCGGAATATTCTCTTGCGGGGTGGCCCGGTTTTCTCCTAATATGCATGCCTACTGAGCATTTTGAGCTGGAGAACTCTCCATGGAAATGCGAAGCGGGGCAGTCCGTTTCCGGCTGCCCCTCCAAGAGAGGCTGCAGGCAAGCATGAACTGGATTCGTATCGCATCCGCCCACGATCTCGACGACGACGAGGTGATGGGCATCAACGTCGGCGGAGCCCGCGTCGCGCTGTATCGCAGCGATGGCGAGTTCTTCGCCACCGACAACCGCTGCACGCATGCCGAGGCGCTGATGTCGGACGGCTACCTGGAGGACGGCTGCATCGAGTGCCCCCTGCATCAGGCGCGATTCGACATCCGCACGGGCAAGGCGCTGTGCGCGCCGGCCACGCAGGATCTGCGCACCTACGCGGTCCGCCGCGACGGGGACGAGATCTTCATCGCAGACCCGGCGGTCGCATGAACCCTCTCGATGCCTCGATCGCCATCGTCGGCGCCGGGCAGGCTGCGGCCCGCGCGGCGCATGCACTGCGCAGCCAGGGCCATGCCGGATCCATCGCCATGGTGGGGGCCGAGCGGCACGCCCCCTACGAGCGTCCGCCGCTGTCCAAGGCCGTGCTTTGCGACGACGTGGAGCCGGCGCTCGACGTGTTGACGGCAGCGCAGTTTCGCGACTGCGACCTGGTATTCATGCCCGGCGTGCGCGCCCGGCGGCTCGACGCCGCGCAGCACGCACTGCATCTGGACGATGGTCGGATCCTGCGCTACGGCCGCTGCCTGCTGGCGACCGGCGGCAGGGTGCGGGAGCTGCAGGACCTGCCGCAGGGCATGCCCCGGGTGCACTATCTGCGAAGCCTGGACGATGCGCGCCGGCTTCGAGGCGCGCTCGCGCCCGGGGCGCACCTCGCCATCGTCGGCGGCGGGTTCCTGGGCCTGGAGGTGGCGGCCTCGGCCCTGCGCCGCGGCATGCAGGCGACGGTGGTCGAGAGTTCGCCGGCCCTCCTGGGGCGCTTCCTGCCTGCCGAGGTGTCCGACTGGTTGACCTGCACCCTGCGCCGCGCAGGCGCACGGCTGGCGCTCGGGCGGTCCGTGCGCGCCGTGCGCAGCGATGCGGAAGGCGTGGAGATCGAACTCGACTCGCACGAGACCGTGCGGGCGGACCAGGTGCTGGCGGCGATCGGCCTCGTGCCGGAGACCGGGCTGGCGCGGGCGGCCGGCCTGCTGCTGGACGAGGGCAACGGCGGCATCGTCGTCGATGCTTGCGGCAGGACCTCGGACCCCGACGTCTTCGCCGCCGGCGACTGCGCGAGCCAGTTCAGTGTTCATCTGGGCCGGCATGTCCGGATCGAATCGTGGCAGAACGCGAATGCGCAGGCCGAGGCCGCCGCCGCGGGCCTGCTGGACCGCGCACCGCCGAGCCAGGCCTACCCCTGGTTCTGGACGGACCAGGGCCCGCACAACATCCAGATCCTCGGCCTCGCGGCGTCCGATCTCGACTATGTCCGGCGCGGCGATCCGGACGGCGGCGCCAGGGCGGTGTGGATCGGCCATCGGAGCGGCGTGCCCATCCACGGCATCGCCCTGAACGCCGGCGCCGACCTGCGCGCGCTGCGGCCGCTGTTCGAGGAGCGCATCGCGTTCGATGCCGAGGAATTCGTGGCCGGCACGGCGCCGATGCGTGCCTGGGTCAAGTCCGCCATCGCTTCGCACGTTACCAGAACCTGAAACAGGATTGCAGGAGGACCTCATGTACCAATCCCAAACCGTGATCGGCCTGACGGACGCCGCCAAGGACGTGCCGCTGGACGCGTGCGCCTGGCCCGCAGACGCGCTGAACACCATCCCCGACTGGGTCTATACCAGCCGGCAGCTCTACGACCGCGAGATGGAGAAGATCTTCCGCGGCGACACCTGGAACTTCGTGGCGCTGGAGGCCGAGATTCCGAACGCCGGGGACTACAAGCGCTCCTACGTCGGCGCCACGCCCGTGGTGGTCTCGCGCGCGGAGGACGGCACCATCGCCGTCTTCGAGAACCGCTGCGCGCACCGCGGCGCGGAGTTCTGCCGCCACAACCAGGGCAACACCAAGGAATTCGTCTGCCCGTATCACCAGTGGTCCTACGACCTCAAGGGCAACCTGCAGGGCGTGCCGTTCAAGCGCGGCGTGAACAAGCAGGGCGGCATGCCGCGCGACTTCCAGAACGCCGACCACGGCACGCGCCAGTTGCGTGTGGCGATGCGCAACGGGGTGGTGTTCGCGTCCTATTCCGACACCGTCGAGCCGCTGGAGGAGTACCTCACGCCGGAGATCGTGCAGGAGTTCGACACCACGTTCACGGGCAGGAAGCTCAAGGTCCTGGGCTACTACCGCAACGAGCTGCCCTGCAACTGGAAGATGTACCACGAGAACCTGAAGGACCCGTACCACGCCACGCTGCTGCACTCCTTCCTCGTGGTGTTCGGGCTGCTGGTCGCCGGCAACAAGTCGATGATGTTCGCGGACGCGAAGCACGGCCGCCACGGCATCATGGGCTCGGCCAAGTCCGAGGAGAAGTACGCCAGCGTCAGCGAGGAGAACAAGAAGGAAATGCGCTCGTTCCACGACGGGCTGCGGCTGCACGACGAGCGCTTCCTGGACTTCGTGCGCGAGTTCGACTCGCCATGGTCCGTGACCATGATGACGATCTGGCCGAACCTGATCGTGCAGCGCGAGATGAACACGCTGGGCGTGCGCCACATCATCCCTAACGGCCCCGACAGCCTGATCATGCAGTGGACCATGTTCGGCTACGAGGACGACACGCCCGAGATGCAGCGCCACCGGCTGCGCCAGGGCAACCTGATGGGGCCTGCCGGCTTCCTGGGCCTGGAGGACAACGAGGCCATGAAGTTCGTGCAGGAGGGCGTGCGCCGCTCCAGCACCGGCACCAACCACATCCGCCTGGATCCGGGGCGCGTCGGCACCTCGGAGAGCCTGATCTCTGAGGCGGCGATCCGTGCGATGTACGTCTACTACCGCCAGGTCATGGACCTGCGCGTGCAGGGGGCGTGCGCATGAACTCGTTCGCCTACCGCCCCTGCGCCCTGCCGGCGGCGCGCGTGGCCGCGCTGCGCGAGGAGATCGCCACCTTCAACGCCGAGTACTGCGCCGTCCTGGATCGCGGCGAGTTGGAGGCCTGGCCAGCTTTCTTCACGGAAGATGCGCTCTATCGCGTCACCGGCCGCGAGAACGCCGACCTGGGGCTGCCGGTCGGCCTGGTCTATTGCGAGGGGCGGGCGATGATGCACGACCGCGCCGTCGCCATCGCCCGCACGCAGATGTTCGCGCCGCGCTACACGATGCATCTGCTGGGGCCCGCGCGCGTCGAGGCCGAGGGCGATGCCGGCATCGTCGCCCAGACCCCGTTCCTGCTGGTGCAGACCCTGGTCGAGGGGCCGTCCACGCTGCATCTGGCCGCCTGCTACCACGACCGCTTCGTGCGCGCGCAGGACCGGCTGCTGCTGGCCGAGCGCCACGTCGTCCACGACACCAACATCCTGGCCAACGACCTGGTCTACCCCGCCTGAGCGCGGACGCATGGAAAGCCGACTTTGAACACCACCCCCAAGATCGCATTCGAGGAGCATTTCTCGATTCCCGTGTTCTCCGAATACGCGAAGAGCTTCACCCAGCACCTGCCGCCTGCCGTGCGCCGGGATCTGCTGACCCGCCTGGACGACTTCGATGCGCAGCGCATGGCCGACATGGACGCCGGCAACGTGCAGTACGTGATCCTCTCGCAGAGCGCGCCGGGCATGCAGGCCGAGCCCGACGTGAAGCTGGCGCAGCGCCATGCCGCCGAGAACAACGATTTCCTCGCCGAGCGCATCGCGCGCAATCCGCGGCGCTTCGGCGGCTTCGCCCACCTGGCGATGCACGAGCCGGCGCAGGCGGCGCGCGAGCTGGAGCGCACCGTGCGCGGCCACGGCTTCAAGGGCGCGTTGATCAACGGTCACACCTGCGGCCGCTACTACGACGACCGGGCGTTCGACGCCTTCTGGGCCTGCGCCGAAGCGCTGGAGGCACCGATCTATCTGCACCCCGCGAACTTCAGCGCCGTGCCGGCGCTGCTGCAGGACGCGCCGGTGCTGCAGGGTGCCGTCTTCGGCTGGAGCGTGGAGACCGGCGGCCACGCGCTGCGCCTGCTGTTCGGCGGCGTGTTCGACCGCTTTCCGGGCCTCAAGCTGGTGCTGGGGCACATGGGCGAGTTCCTGCCGTTCATGCGCTGGCGGCTGGACAGCCGCTTCGAGGCCTATCCGCACGGCATCACGCTGAAGAAGAAGCCTTCGGAGTACTTCCAGTCCAACATCTTCGTCACCACCTCGGGCGTGTGCTCGGCGCCCGCACTGGTCGGTGCGATCGGCGAGATGGGCGCGCAGAACGTGCTGTTCTCGATCGACTACCCCTACGAATCCACGGCGCTGGCCTGCGAGTTCATCGAGCAGGCGCCGCTGGACGACGCCACGCGCGCGCTCGTTTGCCACGGCAACGCGCAGCGCTTGTTCAAGCTGTGACGGAGACCACACCATGACCAGACATTTCCGCATCGGGCAGATCGTCCCGAGCTCCAACACCACCATGGAAACCGAGATCCCCGCCATGCTGCTGGCGCGCCAGCAGATCCGGCCCGAGGACCGCTTCACCTTCCACTCCAGCCGCATGCGCATGAAGAAGGTGGTCAAGGAGGAGCTCGCGGCCATGGACGCCGAATCCGACCGCTGCGCGGTGGAGCTCAGCGATGCGCGCGTCGACGTGCTGGGCTACGCCTGCCTGGTGGCCATCATGGCCATGGGGCCGGGCTACCACCGCGTGTCGCAGCAGCGCCTGGCGCAGCGCACCGAGGAGAACGGCGGTGCCGCGCCCGTGATCACCAGCGCCGGCGCGCTGGTCGATGCACTGAAGACCATGCGGGCGAAGAAGATCGCCGTGGTCGCGCCCTACATGAAGCCGCTGACCGAGCTCGTGGTCGACTACATCCGGCGCGAGGGCCACGAGGTCGTGGACTACCGCGCGCTGGAGATTCCCGACAACCTGGACGTGGGCCGCCACGACCCGGCGCGGCTGCCGGAGATCGTGCGCTCGCTGGATCACGCCGATGCCGACGCGATCGTGCTGTCGGCCTGCGTGCAGATGCCATCGCTGCCGGCCATCGCCCACGTCGAGGCCATGACCGGCAAGCCGGTGGTCACGGCCGCCGTGGCGACGACCTACGCGATGCTGAAGGCGCTGGGGCTGGCGCCGGTCGTGCCCGGCGCCGGCGCGCTGCTGTCGGGCGCCTACGCGGATTGAGTGGCCATGGCCTCCACCTTCATCCACGGCCGCAACCTCGCGGCCAACGGCATCCGCCAGCATGTGCTGCGCTACGGCGGCAGCGAAGGCCCGCGCGCGCAGCGCGACGCCATCGTGCTCGTGCCCGGCATCACGAGCCCGGCCGTCACCTGGGGCTTCGTCGGCGAGCGACTGGGGCGCAGCTTCGACACTTACGTGCTCGACGTGCGCGGCCGCGGCCTGTCCTCGGCCTCGGACCGCCTCGACTACTCGCTCGACGCCCAGATCGCCGACGTGCTGGCGCTGGTGCAGGCGCTGGGCCTGTCGCGCTACGCGCTGGTGGGCCATTCCATGGGCGGGCGCATCGTGGCCGGCGCGGCCGCGGCGCAGCCGGCCGGCCTGGCGCGCGTCGTGATGGTCGATCCACCGGTCTCCGGCCCGGGGCGGCGCCCCTACCCGGCGAACTATGCCTGGTACGCCGACTCGATCGCCGCCGCCGCGGCCGGCTGCGACCGCGAGACGATGCGCCGCTTCTGCCCGACCTGGACCGATGCGCAGGTCGATCTGCGCGCCGAATGGCTGCACACCTGCGACCTCCGCGCCGTCAAGACCTCGTTCGATGGCTTCCACGGCGACGACTTCCACCGCTTCCTGCCGCGCATCCGCGTGCCCGCGCTGCTGATGACGGCCGAGCGCGGCGACGTGGTGCTGCCCGAGGACGTGCAGGAGATCGAAGGCCTGCTGCCCGGCGTGGTGCACCGGCGCGTGCCCGGTGCCGGCCACATGATTCCCTGGGACAACGAGGAAGGCTTCTACGCCGCCTTCGGCGACTTCCTCGGCGCGCCCGTCTGAAGACCCAGTACCAAGGAGTACGACATGCCCGTCAGCGACCATCAGTTGACCCAGGCCTGGCAGGAGGTGTTGCGCCTGTCGAGGCTGCAGCCCGGCCAGAGCGTGACCATCCTGACCGGCGCCGCCACGCACCCGCAGACGCTGCGCGCGGCGACCTTCGCGGCCCAGGCGGCAGGTGCCGTCGTGAGCCGGATCGACCTGCCGCCGGTCAACGCCGACAAGGCGCTGAGCCGCGACGCGCTGTCCTACCTGGGCGAGACGCCGCTGACCGGCAACCATGCCGCGATTGCCGCGCTCAAGGCCAGCGACCTGGTGCTCGACCTGATGACGCTGCTGTTTTCGCCGGAGCAGATCGACATCCTGGCATCGGGCACCAAGATCCTGCTGGCGGTGGAGCCGCCCGAGGTCCTGGTGCGCACGGTGCCGACCGAGGCGGACCGGCGCCGCGTGCTGGCGGCCTCCGGAAAGCTGAAGAAGGCGAAGCGCATGCATGTGGTGTCGGATGCCGGCACCGACGTGACCTTCGAGCTCGGCGAGTTCCCGACCATCTGCGAGTACGGCTTCGTCGACGAGCCGGGGCGCTGGGACCACTGGCCCAGCGGCTTCCTGTTCACCTTCGCGAACGAGGGCGGCAGCCACGGCACCATCGTCGTCGACACCGGCGACATCCTGCTGCCGCAGAAGCTCTACACCACTGCGCCGGTGCGCCTGACGATCGAGAACGGCTACGCGACGAGGATCGAGGGCGGGGTCGATGCCCAACTGCTGGCCGAGTACATGGCGACGTTCAACGACCCCGAGGCCTATGCGATGTCCCACATCGGCTGGGGCCTGCAGCCGCGCTGCCACTGGAACACGCTGTCGCTGTACGACAAGGAGCAGACGCTGGGCATGGACGCGCGCGCCTTCGAGGGCAACTTCCTGTTCTCGCTCGGCCCCAACAACGAGGCCGGCGGCCAGCGCACCACGGCCTGCCACATCGACATCCCGCTGCGCCACTGCACCGTGAGCCTGGACGGCGAGGTCGTGGTGCGCAAGGGAAAGGTGCTCGACGGAGGGCTGCAATGAACGACACCGAGGTCTATGCCCGCCAGGGCTTCGGCGCCGCGATGGCGCCCAGGCCGCCCTACGGCCTGCTGATCGTCGACTTCGTGAACGGCTTCGCCGATCCGGGGCAGTACGGCGGCGGCAACATCCCCGCGGCCATCGAACGCACGCGCGGCCTGCTGGCCGCCGCGCGCGCGCGCGGCTGGCCCGTGGCCCACAGCCGCATCGTCTACCAGGACGACGACGCCGACGCCAACGTCTTCTCGCTGAAGGTGCCGAGCATGCTGCGCCTCAAGGAGAACCTCGCCGCCAGCCAGGTCGTGGACGCGCTTGCGCCTGCGGCCGGCGAGCTGGTGGTGCGCAAGACCGTGCCCTCGGCCTTCTTCGGCACGAACCTGGCGGCCTGGCTCACGCAGCGCGGCGTGCAGACGCTGCTGGTGGCCGGCGCCGTGACCAGCGGCTGCGTGCGCGCCAGCGTGGTCGATGCCATGTCCTGGGGCTTCCGGCCGCTGGTGGCCACGGACTGCGTGGGCGACCGTGCGCTGGCGCCGCACGAGGCCAACCTGTTCGACATGGGGCAGAAGTACGCGATCCTGATGGACCGCGACGCGGCGCTGGCCGCCACGGCCTGAGCCGCAGGTTCAGAGCGAGGAGCGGGTCGGCGCGCGCGAGTACTCGTTGTTGCCGTCGACCAGCACCGCCAGCAGCTTCAGGAAGATCTCCTGGTTGCGCGGCGACAGCGGCGCCAGCAGCCGCTGCTGCGCCTGGGTCATGCCCTCGTGCAGCGACTTCATGGCCAGGTAGCCTTCCTCCGTGATCATGGACTGGCGCGAGCGCCGGTCGGCCGGGTTCATGCGGCGCGTGATCAGGTTCTTCTCCTCCAGCCGCTTGAGCACGTCGGCCGTGGTGGTGCGGTCCAGGCCCAGTTCCATGCCAATGGCGGTCTGGTCCAGCCAGGGGTTCAGCGACAGCGCCGTCAGCACGCCGAACTGCACCGGGGTCATGTTGTAGGTCTTGCACTCCTCGGCGAACAGCGCATAGTGGATCTGGTTGAGCCTGCGCACCAGGAACCCCGGCCGCGACCACAGCACCTGCTGGATCGGGTCGAAATGGGCATTCGACGGCCGTCTGCGCGGCTTGTCTGCGGGGCGGGCCTTGTCCTCGGTAGCCATAGGTGCGTGCTTGGTCTTCAAAAGTGCTAGTGTACTGATGAACTGACTCGTGCACGCTGTCGCATCCCTGACTTTGATCGCCTCCATGTCAGGCGTGTTCGATGAAGCAGTCATTCGAAAGTGGATGACGCAAACGCAAGCCCCTCCACTTTCTGCGGCGCACCGCGACGGCTAGACAGTCAGGGCGGCGACCGCCTCGACCTCGAAGAGCATGCCGTCGAGCGCCAGGCGAGGGACGGGAATCAGTGTGCAGGTCGGTTTCGGGGCGCTGCCGAAGGCGCGTTCGAGCTCGGCGCCGAAGATGTGCAGCCTCTCCTGCGTGTGATCGACCACCAGCACGGTGAGCTTGACGACGTCGCGCGTCGCGGCACCGGCGGCCTCGAGCGCCGTCTGGAGATTGCGCAGCGCCTGTCGGACCTGCAGCCGGAAATCGGGTGCCAGTTCGGCCTGTTCGTTCTCGCCGCCCTGGCCCGCGACGAAGACCAGCCGCGTGCCGGGCGCCACGACGGCCAGATGGGAATAGCCGTTGGCGGAGGGGTCGTAGAGACCCGCGGGATTGCGCAAGGAAAAGGCGGGCGCTGCGGCCTCGGTCGGGTGGGTCATGGATGACGCTCCTGGATGGGGTTCGGATCGGTGCATGTACGAACACCATGACGAGCCGATCCTCCGGTTTGTGACACCATGCCGACGCTGGAACTCGCAAGTGCTTGCTGCACTTGGTTTGCCGGGAGGCAGGTTCGACGTAGTCCTACTCCATGGCAGCACCCGACCTTGACGCTGGCAACGGACACGGCATCCTTGTATGATAGCGCTATCAAACTGACGGATCAACGTGCAAGTCGATCCCGAGGAGACATTGATGCACCTGCCTCGCTACCGTGAACTCTCCCCATCGACCCTAGCCGGGGCACGCTGTGCCTGGGGCGTCTTCGGGCCGGACGACGAGCTCGGCCGCATCAACCTCATGACCGACGCCAATGTCGTGCGCGCGGCGGCGGAAGTACAGCATGGCAAGCGCTTCAACCTCTGCCTCCCGCTGAACCAGCCTGATCCCTGCTGGAACCAGGACCGCAAGATCTTCACCCACCACATCTTCAGCCCGAAGCCGCATTCTCAGGACGACTACCTCGATGCCTTCTACCTGCAGCGCTCGACGCAGTGGGACGGCCTGCGCCACATCCGCGCCGGTGACGCCGGCTTCTACGGCGGAATGGGCCTCGACCAGGCGGGCCCCGGCGGCACACGGCTGGGCATCGAGCACTGGGTCGAGCGGGGCATGGCCGCGCGCGGCGTGCTCGCCGACCTGCCGGCCCATGCGGCCGCCACCGGGCAGCCCTGGGATGTGATGGCGCCCATTTCCATCAGCGTCGCACTGCTGCAGGCGACGCTGGACCGGCAGGGCGTGGCGCTCGGCAGTGGCGACGTGCTGTTGCTTCGGACCGGCTACACCGATGCCTACCTCGCGGGCGATGCGCCGTTCCGGCGCCGGATGGGCGAGACGCATCGCTGCCCTGGCCTGGAGGCGTCCGAGGAGATGGCCGAATTCCTGTGGGACAGCGGCGTCGCAGCGATCGCTGCCGACAACCCCGGCGTCGAAGTGGTTCCGGTCGATCGCAGCAGACCGTCGCTGCACCAGCGCTTGATTCCGCTCCTGGGCTTTGCCTTGGGCGAACTGTTCGTCTTCGGCGAGATGGCGCAGGATTGCGCTGCCGACGGCCGCTACAGCTGCATGTTCGTCGGTGTGCCCTTGAATCTCCCGGGCGCGGTTGGCTCGCCAGCCAATGCGATCGCGATGAAGTGAGGGCCGCGGCACCTACTCGGCGGTGATCCCGGACTCGCGCAGGATCCTGCCCCAGGTCTGCGCTTCCGAACGCACGATCTCATCGTATTCCCCGGGGTTTCCGGGTCGCGGCGTGAAGCCCATGTCGAACAGCCGTTCGCGCGTCTTTGGATCATCGAGCACGACCTTCACCGCGGCATTGAGCTTGTAGACCACCGCGCGGGGTGTGCCGGCCGGCGCCGACAGTCCCCACCACGCGCCAATGTCGAATTCACGCACCGGAAAGCCAGCCTCGTCGAAGGTCGGGACATCCGGCAGCAGTGGCGAACGTGTCGTGCCGGTGATCGCCAGCGCCCGCAGCTTGCCGGTGCGGATGTGCTGTATCGACGAACTCGGCGCCAGGAACATCATCGAGACATGGCCGGCCATGACGTCGCTGATCGCCGGGCCGCCGCCCTTGTAGGGTACGTGCAGCACATCGATCCCGGCGGCCCGCTTGAGCATCTCGGCCAGCAGGTGTGGCTGGTTGCCCACACCGGCGGAGGCGTAGCTGAGCTTGCCAGGCTGCCTCTTCGCCAGGGCCACGAGCTCGGCCACGCTGTTCGCCTCGACCTGCGGATTGACCACCAGCAACGGTGCCTGCGTCGCCAGCAGCGAGATCGACTGGAAGTCGCGCAACGGATCGAAGCCAGGGCGCTTGAACAGCGTCGGATTGACCGACAGCCAGATGCCCGACAGAAGCAACGTATGCCCATCGGGCGCCGCCTTCGCGACTTCCTCGGTGCCGAGGTTGCCTGCCGCCCCGGCCTTGTTTTCCACCACGACGGGCGTACCGAACTGTGCGGACAAGCCGGTCGCCACGATGCGGGCCAAGGCGTCGGTACCGGCGCCCGGTGAAAACGGCACGATGATCTGCACCGGCCGGGTCGGATAGGCCTGGGCCCAGGTCGCCGCAGCCGACGGCAGCAGAGCGGCCGCGAGCAGAAGCATGCGGCTCCAGTTCGGAAGATGGAACATAGGCGGCTCCTTGTGTGACGTGGCGCTACATGTTCAGCTGGCGCACCGGTGTGCCGGCGAGCCAGCCGCGGATGTCTTCCAGCGCGTCTTCAAAGAAAACGCGGTAGCAGTTCTCGGTGACGTAGCCAAGGTGCGGCGTGGCCAGCACATTGGGCAGCGTGCGAAAAGGATGCCCGGGCGGCAGCGGTTCGTGCTCGAACACATCGAGCGCCGCCGACAGGGCGCCCTTGCGCAGCGCTTCGATGAGCGCCGCTTCGCCGACGATCGGTCCGCGCGCGGTGTTGACCAGGAACGCACCGGGCTTCATCCGCGCGAGCTGTTCGCGGCCGATCAACCCGCGCGTGCGCTCTGACAGGACGAGGTGGATGCTGACTGCGTCGGAGGAGGCGAGCAACGCGTCAAGCGACGTCGCGCGCTGGACGCCGACCTCATCGCAGCGCTGCTGGCTCAGGTTGGCGCTCCACGCCTGCACCTCCATGTCGAAGGCCAGCCCCAGGCGCGCGACCTTGCCGCCCACATGGCCCAGGCCCAGTACGCCCAGGCGCTTGCCTCCCAGCACGCGTCCGAGTGTCGATTGCCACGGACCACCAGCGCGCAGCGACGCCGCTTCCTGTGGAACATGGCGCGCCAGGCCGAGCAGCAGGCCCCAGGTCAGCTCATGCGTGCTGTTGTTGCCGCGCGTGCCGCAAACCTGGATGCCGCGCGCCGTGGCCGCGGCCAGGTCCAAGGCGGCATTGCGTACGCCCGTCGTCACCAGGAGGCGAAGCTTCGGCAGCCGATCGATCACCCCCTGCCCAAAAGGTGTGCGCTCTTTCATGAGGAGCACGATCTCGCAGTCGGCGATCGCCGCGACCAAGCTGTCGATGTCGTCGAGATGCTGATGCAGAACGCGCACCTCGACCCGCCCCTGCAGCACCGACCAGTCGCCGAACTGCAGTGCGACACGCTGGTAGTCATCGAGGACGGCGAGCTTCAGCATGCCTTCGGTCTCCGAAGCACCGTGGTCAGCTTGTGCCCTTGATGTTGCCCGCGGCGATGATCTTCTTCCACTTGGCCGTATGGACCCGGAAGAACTCCGCGAACTGCTCGGGTGTGCTGTAGGCCGGCGTCAACCCCAGCGATTCAAGCTCGCGTACGCTATCCGGCGCCTGCAGGCCTTGGGCTGCCTCCTGGGTGAGGCGCTGGGTAATGGCTTTCGGCGTGCCAGCCGGCGCGAACAGCGCCCACCACGAGCCACCCACCAGTCCCGGATAGCCCGATTCGGCAAAAGTCGGCACATCGGGCATGAGCGATGAACGTTCGCCGCTGGTCACCGCAATGGCACGCAGCTTGCCGGCCTCCACGTTCACGCGGCCGGTCGCGACGTTGTCGAACCACAGCGGCACGCGGCCCGAGATCACGTCGACCGCGGCCTGTGAGCCTCCGCGGTAGGGTACGTGGACCAGATCGATGCCAGCCTCGGCATTGAGCCACTCACCCAGCAAATGGCTCAAGGTCGCATTGCCGGAGGAGGCATACGACAGTTTGCCCGGGTTGGCCTTGGCATAGGCCACCATTTCCTTCACCGTCTTGAACGGGACGTCAGGATGCGCCACCAGCACGTTGGACGTGGTGGCCAGCATGCCCAGCGGCTCGAAGTCCTTGACCGGATCGTAGGGGAGGGACGACGACAACAGCGGCGCGGTCAGCATGCTGGTGGCGCCCATCACCAGGGTATAGCCATCTGCGGGCGCCTTGGCACCGGCATCCATGCCGATGTTGCCACCGGCGCCGGGCCGATTCTCGACCACGATCGACTGGCCCAGGCTTGCGCCCATCGCGCGCGCCAGGATGCGGGCCAAGGTGTCCATGACACCCGCGGGAAACGGGACGATGAGGCGGATGGGCCGTGTCGGATAGGTGGAAGCCTGGGCCAGCGCCGGCGGAACGGACGCAGCCAACGCGCACATGGCGGCCAGGCCGAGACGGCGCCGAAGGAGATTGGGCATCGGCTTCATGTGAGCGGCGGGCAGAAGTTGCGAATTTCGATGATGGGCTTGCCGGCTGCGATCAGGGCGCACAGATCGTCCTCGATCTTCGCCTCCTTGATCACGCGCTCGACCAGCTCGGGCACGTGCTCTCTCGGCACAAAACACACGCCGGTGTCATCTGCCACCACCAGGTCGCCGGGCTCGACGCGCACGCCGCAGATCACCACCGGGCCATTGATCTCGATGGTTTCCACGCGCCACTTGCCGGTGCTGGGCGTCAGGTCCAGGGACCATATCGGGTAGTCGACGTTGCGCGCATGCGCGATGTCCCGCACGCCGCCGGAGACGATGGCGCCGAGTTCGCCCTGGCGCTTGCCGACTTGGGCGGAGATGCCACCCATATTGGACACGTCGCGAACGCCGTCGATCACGAGCACATCGCCCGGCGACGCAAGGTTGTGGGCCTCGACCTCGGCCAGACCCCTGCCGTGACGCTTGAGCTTGAAGGCGCTGGCTGCGGTGTAGGGATCATGCGGTGCTTGCGCGATCTGGCGCACGGTCAGCGCCGGGCCGATGATGCGGGAGCCTGGCATGCGCGGCTGCAGCTTTCCGCCAGCCACCACACCGGGCAGCCCCATCTTGTCGAGCATGTCGGACACCAGCCCTGTGATGTCGCCTTCGAGGCGCTTGAGGCGTTCGACCGCGCCCTCCGGCAGCGGTGGCAGCGTTCGCTGCTTGACGCGCTCGGGCGCAATGCGGCCCGTCAGTCCATCGATGGAAAGGTTATCGCCGTGAGACTGGAACAACATACTAAGAATTTCCTTTGAACCTAGTTGAAATTGGCGGAACGCACGACGGCCCGACAGGAAATGATAACGCTAACTTTTCTGAAATAAAAGCAGAAAGGGAGTTTGAGGCAATCGGCCAGGGCGGCGGTCATCTGGCGCGTGGCACGTGTCGAGCATGGCAACTTCGGCGGCCACAGATGGGACTGCGGCTGGCGGTGCAGCCGTTGGCGTCGGCCGACACAGTGCATGCGGTCTGAGCCAAGATAGGGCCCGTCAGGGGCGAGTGGCGAAGGAAGTGACTGACGGGTGAATCGTCATGTGGTTTGCTGTCGGCGCCGGGACCGCATCGAAAGCGCTGCCGCCGCCAGCGTGGACGCAGATCGAGGCGGTTGGGTAAGGCGGTTTCGCCGCTGGGGCCATTGAGGTCGTTCGCCGCCTCATCGTTCCTGCCGTACCGGTGGCAGCCTGCTCAGACTCCCAGGATGGTTCAAGGAAATCAATGGATTAAAGTCGGAGTCGATTGACGAGCTGATTTCTTCATCATGAACCTGCGCCGCCTTCGCTATTTCGTCATGGTGGCAGAGGAGCTGCACTTCGGGCGGGCCGCGCAGCGCCTGCATGTCGCCCAGCCCGCGCTGACGCAGAACGTGCAGGCGCTCGAGGCCGAGTTCAATGTCGAGTTGCTGACCCGATCGAGCCGCCGCGTCGAGCTCACCGAAGCGGGCGCAGTGCTGTTCGACGAAGCCCGACGGTTGCTGGAGCAGGCGGACCAGGTCCGCCAGCGCATGCATGCCTTCGTGCTGGGACGCGAAGGCACCCTGCGGCTGAACTTCGCCCGATCTGCGGCCGGCGGTGCGTCGAGCGCGATCGTGGAGATGCTGCGCACCGAGGCGCCCGCCCTGCAACTGCAGATCAACTCCCAGTACACCGCCAAGAGCATCGAGGATTTGCTCGACGGCAAGCTGGACGCGGCCTTCGTGCGCTCACCGCTGGAACTGGCGGAGGCGACCATCCGGCAGTTGCAGGTGCTGCCGATCGGCAGCGAGGCTCTCGTCGTTGGTCTGCCGCGAACGCATCGCCTGACGCGCCGCCAACGCATCCATGCCGCGGATCTCGCCGACGAGCCGATCGTGACGGGATCGGCTGAGCGGGCTCCGGGTTTCTATCGCATGATGTTCGGGCAGATCTGGGGCGACCGCTCGCCGCGGATCGTCCTCCACGAACCCGACGAGGAGCACATGCTGCGCGCCGTGGCGGCGGGCACGGGCCTCACGATCCTCACCGAGTCACGCGCAAAGGCGATCCAGGTACAGGGCGTCGCCATCCGTCGGTTCGCGGCGCCGGAGCCGCGTGCGGGGCTGGCGCTGGTGTGGCTGGCGGACAACCTCAGCACGGCACTGGCCATGCTGGTCGATGTCGCACAACGGTTTGTGTCGGAGCATGAAGAAGGCGCAGAGACCCATGCCGACGCCCCCTTGCGTCCTGTCCCGCGGCGCTCCAAATCGGCGCTAGTACGGCGTTCCTCCTGACTCCGCAGTTCTCAGTGGCGCGCGCGTCTGGCCGCGCCCCACACCCTGGTGCGCCTATGCCGCCCGCAGCGACGATTGATAAATCTTTCTTATCGATCTGCTGAACAACAGTATTGGACTCGCACAGGACAGCTCCTTCTAATCGGTGCTCAGGAGACAGCCGATCGTCGATGCGGTGTTCGAGAACCCTGGCTTGGTTCTGGTCCGCGCTGCGCTGATCTTCGGCGAATGAACAAGGAACGAGCACGATGAATGGAGCAACGAGTCTGGTGAAGACGCTGTTGGCATCGGGTGTGGACACCTGCTTCGCCAACCCCGGGACCAGCGAGATGCACTTCGTCGCGGCGCTCGACCAGGTGCCCGGCATGCAGTGCGTCCTGGGGCTGCAGGAGAACGTCGTGACGGGCATGGCCGACGGCTATTTCCGCATCGCGCGCAAGCCGGCCTGCACGCTGCTGCACTGCGGACCGGGTTTCGCCAACGGCATGGCCAATCTGCACAACGCGCGACGCGCCCGCAGCGGCATCGTCAACATCGTCGGCGACCAGGCGACCTTCCACCGCCCTTTCGATGCGCCGCTGACCTCCGATACGGCGGGTATGGCGCAGACCGTGTCGGCCTGGGTGCGTACCAGCACGCGTGCGGCAGAGCTCGGCCGCGATGCCGTCGAAGCCATCCGAGCTGCACGCGCCTTTCCTGGTCAGATCGCCACGCTGATCCTGCCCGCTGACGTGTCCTGGGGAGAGGGCGGCGAAGTCGGCGTGCCGAACGAGCCGCCCGCGCCGCCGGCAATCGACCCCTTGGCCATCGAAGGCGCGGCCCGCATGCTGCGTGGACGCGATGACGTGCTGCTGCTGTTGGCCGGCCACGCCGTGCTGGGCGAAGCGCAGCGTCTGGCCTGGCGCATCGCCAAGGCGACGGGCGCGATGCTGATGGCCGATTTCGTGAATGCACGCCTGGAGCGAGGGCGCGGCCGCCTGCCGATCGAACGGGTACCGTACGCCCGGGACGAGGCGCTGGCGGCGCTCGGACGGTTCCGTCACGTTGTGCTGGTGAACGCCCGCCCGCCAGTCACCTTCTTCGGTTATCCCGGCGTGTCATCGCTGCAGTACGAGGTGGGTACCCAGTTCCACGTGCTGTCGCGGCCGGACCAGGATCCTGTGGAAGCCCTGCGGACGCTTGCTCAGGCGCTGGACGTGCCGGATGCCGAGATGCCCGATGCCGGACCGCGGCCCGAGCCTGCACGCGGCGCACCTTCGCCCGAAGGTCTGGCGCAGACGCTGGCCGCGCTGATGCCCGAGGGCGCCATCGTCTCCGAGGAAAGCGCCACCTACGGCCGCCACTTCTACCGGTTCACCCACAGCGCACCTGCGCACGACTGGCTGCACCTGACCGGCGGCGCCATCGGCGATGGCATGCCCGTGGCCACGGGCGCTGCACTGGCGGCGGGCAGGCAGCGGCGCGTGATCAGTCTGCAGGCCGACGGCTCGGGCATGTACACCGTGCAGTCGCTGTGGACCCAGGCCCGCGAGCAGCTTCCGGTGACGACCATCATCATCAACAACGGCAAATACAACATCCTCATCGGTGAATACCGCAAGGTCGGTGCCGGCGCGACGCCGGGCGCCACCGCCATGTCCATGCTGGACCTGGGCAATCCTTCGCTGAACTGGGTCAGCTTGGCCAACGGCACGGGCGTAGAGGCCGCCAGGGCCACCACGCTCGAGCAATGCGCCGACCTCATGCGCGGCAGCTTCGCCCGGCGCGGTCCGTTCCTGATCGAGCTCATGGTGTGAGTTGCCCGATCTCAACTGCAATTTGAAACGAAGGAGACACGCATGAATACGCTCGACACCGGGCACCGCGGGCCGCGCCCGCTCAAACGCCGGACGGTCCTTGTCGCCGCCGGGCTGGGACTGGGGGCCACGATCGCGCACGCCCGGCTCGCGGTGCCAGGCCGCAACGTGACCATGATTCTTCCGTTCGGCCCCGGCGGATCGGCGGACGTGATCGCGCGTGCACTGGGCGCAGGCATGGCCGAGGAACTCGGCCTGCCGATCATCATGGACAACCGCCCCGGCGCGTCGGGCGCCATCGCCGCGTCCGCCGCCGCACGCGCGCCCGCCGACGGATCGACGCTGTTCTTCGGCGCCTCGTCCACCCAGTCCGTGCTGCCGAACGTCCGGACCTTGCTACCGTTCGATCCGGTGGCCGATTTCACGCCGATCTCGATGGTGGCGGAGGTCGAGAACGCGCTGGTGGTCACGCCCTCGCTGCCAGTGCGTTCCGTCGGCGCTCTCGTCGCGGATGGCAAGGCGCGCCCCGGGCAACTGGCCTACGGTTCCTTCGGGGTCGGCAGCATCACCCACCTCGCAGGCGAGCTTTTCAAAATGTCCGCTGGCATCGACATGCTGCACGTGCCCTACAAGGCCGCGACGGACCAGGACGTGGCGCTGATGACCGGCGAACTGCAGTGCGCCTTCGTCACCTTGGCTTCGTCCATGCCGCACATCCAGGCCGGGAAGATGCGGCCACTGGCCGTGGCCAGCCGCGAGCGCTCGCCGTTCCTGCCGAACGTGCCGTCCACGGCCGAGGCGGGCTATCCGGCGGTCGTTGCGATGTCCTGGGGGGCGCTCTACGCTCCGCGCCGGATGGACCCGGCGCTGGCCGCCACCTTCAACGCCGCCGTGCGCGCGGCGCTGGAGCGCCCCGATGTGCGGCAGCGCCTGGCCACCATCCACGTGCGGCCGATGGCGAGCTCGCCGCAGGAGCTCGCCGCGTACCAGGCGCGCGACCGGGCACGCTGGGCCGAAGTGGTCAAGGTCGCCCGCATCCAGCAGGAGGGCTGAGCATGATCCGGCTGGATCCCAACCTGCGCTGGCTGTACACCGAGCTGCCCATGGCCGAGCGCGCCGCTGCCGCGGCGGCCGATGGCTTCCAGGGCGTCGAAGTGGCGTTTCCGTACGAGGTCGCGGCGAGGGAGTACCGGACCGGCCTGGAGGCCTCGGGCCTGGCCCTGGTGCAGATTCTTTCGCCGATGGACTGGGACGCGGGCGAACGCGGGCTGGCGGGCCTGCCTGGACGGGAGGAGGATTTCCAGGCCACGATCCGGGCCGCCGTGACCTACGCCGTCGACTGCGGCCGGCCCTTGATCCACGCGCCGCTGGGCAACGTGCCCCCGGGTGCGAAGCGGGCCGACTGCATCGCCGTGGCGCGCGAGAACCTGCGCTGGGCTGCCGACGCGGCGGGTGCGCGCGGGCTCACGGTCCTGATCGAGGCTTGCTGCAGGGCGCGGTTCCCCGATTTCCTGCTCCACGCGAACAAGGACGCGGTGGCCTTCATCGAATCCGTCGGGCGCAGCAACCTGAAGCTGTGCTTCGACACCTACCACGTGGCGATGGAGGGATGTTCTCTCGCGGGGGATCTCGACATGGCCTGGCCGCACATCGGGCACGTGCAGATCGGCAACGTGCCCGGGCGGCACGAGCCGGGCGAGGGTGAACTGGACCTGCAGGATTTCCTGGAGCGGCTGGAGCGGCGCGGCTGGAACGGCTGGGTCGGGCTGGAGTACACGCCGCGCCGAGGTACCACGGACTCGCTGGCCTGGGCGCGTGCGCTGGGCTTGCTGCCGGAGCGTGTGCAATGAGCGAAGTGCAAGTCCTGATCGGCACCTGGCGCCTGCTGTCGTTCCGCATCCTCTACGACGACGGCGGCGTGGACTTCCCGCTGGGCGCCGATGCCGAAGGCCTGGTCGTCTACACCCACGCGGGTTTCATGTCCGGCGCGCTGATGCAGCGTGGCCGCCCGAAATTCTCTGCGGTCCGCTCTTCGGTGGCGGAGCGCGGCATCGGCTCGGCCGAGGAGGTCATCGCCGCCTTCAACGGCTACTTCTCGTACTTCTGCCGGTTCGACACCGATCCGGCACAACGCAAGGTGACGCACCACGTCATCGCCTGCCACCTTCCGGATTGGGAAGGTCGCACGCTGGAGCGGTTCTGGCAGTTCGAGGAGGCCGGTGGCCGCCGGCAGTTGACGCTGCGGTCCGCGCCGCTGTCGATCAACGGCCATCGGGCCTGCAACGAGCTGAAGTTCCTGCGCGAGCCGGACATCCACCCGGTCGAGGGGCATCCATGAGCAACCGTATCGCCGTCGTCGTCGGCGGATCCAGCGGCATCGGCGAAGCCACGTGCCTGCAGCTTGCCGCCGATGGGTGGAAGGTGATCGTTGCGGACGTTGCGCTCGACCGCGCGCAGCAGGTTGCCCAGGCGTGCGGTGGCGCAGCAGTCGCTTGCGACGTCCGCAGCGCCGGCGCAGTCCGTCAGTCCGCAGCGGCGATCGAGCGCGACCATGGTCCTGTCGAGGCACTGGTGATGTGTGCCGCGGTGTTCGAGGAGCTCAAGCCGCTGGAGGACAAGACCATCGAGGAGTGGGATCGGGTCGTCGAGGTCGGCTACCGTGGCACCTACCTGGTCAACGCGGCGTTCGCGCCGCGCATGGCCGGGCGCGGGCGCGGCGCGATCGTCAATCTCTCCACCTACGGTGCGCTGATCTCCACCCCGGCCCATGCCTATGGCTCCATGAAGGCGGCCGTCACCAAGATCAGCGAGAACATGGCCGGCGAGTGGGGTCGCAGCGGCATTCGCGTGAACACGGTATCGCCGGGCACGACGCTCGTGCCCCGCGTGGCTGAACGCATCCGTACTGGCCACCGCTACGCGGGTCATCCTGGCGACTACACGGCCCTCGGGCGACTGGTCGAGACGTCGGAGGTCGTTGCCGCCATCGCTTTCCTGGTGTCCGACCGGGCCTCCGGCATCACGGGCATCAACCTGGTCGTCGATGCCGGCGCGCTGGTCGCGCAAGGCTGGGCAGTGTTCGGCGGCGTGCCGCCGGCGCGGCCCCGTCAGAAGGTCGTCGCATGAGGGCCGTGGTCATCGCGCGCGACGACAGTGGCGCGCCGCATCCTCAGGTGCGCGACGTGGCAGAACCTGCGCCAGGCCCGCGCGAGGTGCTGATCAGGGTGCTCGCGGCTGGCATGAACCGGGCCGATCTGGCCTTGAAGACCGGTCACTTCCGTGCCATGGCGGGCAGCGGGCCCGCGGGCGTGGCCGGCCTGGAGATGGCCGGTGAAGTCGTCGGCTGCGGCGCCGACGTTCAGGGCTTCAGCTGCGGCGACAGGGTCATGGCCATGTGCAGCGGCGCGCAGGCGGAACGGGTCTGCGTGGATGAACGCCTGCTCACGCGCATCCCGGACGGCGTCGATGCCGTACAGGCGGCCGCCTGGCCGGCCGCGCTGATGACGGCGCACGACGCACTCGTCACCAACGGGCGCCTGGTGCGCGACGATCACGTTCTCGTGCAGGCCGCGAGCTCGGTCGTCGGCATCGCCACGGTCCAGCTGGCCCGTCTGCTCGGTGCCGTCCAGGTGATCGGCACCAGCACATCACCGGACAAGTGGGAGCGCCTGCGCGCGCTGGGCGTGACCCTGGCCGCACACAGCGGCCCCACACTGGAGGCGGCCATCCGTGAAGCGACGGACGGGCATGGCGTGGATGTGGTGGTCGACCATCTGGGCGCCCCTGCGCTCGCCGAGAACATGGCCTGCGCGGCTGTCGGCGGACGCATTGTGAGCGTGGGGCGCATGGGTGGCACCGCCGGCGCGCTCGACCTCGACCTGCTGTCGCTCAAGCGGCTGTCGCTGATCGGGGTGACCTTTCGCACGCGCACCATCGACGATGTGGCCGCGCTGATCGCGCGCATGCTGGCCGACGTCGCCCCGCTGCTGCAGGGCGGCCGCTTCAGCATGCCGATCGACAAGGTGTTCGCCCTGGAAGAGGTGGCCCAGGCGCATGCGTGGATGAAGTCACGCCACCAGTTCGGCAAAGTGATCCTGCAGCCATGAATCAAACGAGATCCCAGCGGATCGCCTGGATCACCGGCGCGGGTTCCGGCATTGGCCGGGCAGCCGCCCTGGCCCTGTCGCAGGCGGGCCATATCGTTGCCCTGTCCGGCCGCCGGGCCGACGCGTTGCAGGCCGTGGCCCGCCAGGTGGCGGCGCAGGGGGGTACCGCGCACAGCTTCGTGCTGGATGTGACGGACAGCAAAGCCGTCGCGGCCACGGTCGCGGCCATTGAGCGGGAGGTCGGGCTTGTCGACGTGCTGGTGAACAGCGCCGGCATCAACGTGACGGCGCGGTCCTGGGCCACAGTCGACGTCGCCGCCTGGCGCCAGCTCGTGGACGTGAACCTGAACGGAACATTCCAGTGCATGCACGCCGTGCTTCCGTCGATGCGGGCGCGGCGCGATGGGCTCGTCGTCAATGTCGCGTCCTGGGCAGGCCGGCATGCCTCGTCGCTGGTGGGGCCGGGCTACAACGCCACGAAGCATGCGGTGGTCGCCCTGACGCACAGCTTCAACATGGAGGAGGGGCGCAACGGCCTGCGCGCCTGTGTGCTGATGCCCGGCGAGACCGATACGCCGATCCTGGATCAGCGGCCGGTGCCCGTGCCGGCGCAGGAGCGCGAGCGCATGCTGCAGGAGGACGATCTGGGCCAGACCGTCGCCTTCGTCGCCGGCATGCCGGCGCGGGTCTGCGTCAACGAGATCCTGATCAGCCCGACACACAACCGGGTCTTCGGCTCATGACGGGCAAAGGCGACATGCGCGATGCCTCGGAACCCGCCCTGCAAGCGGTGGACGCCGTTCCGAAGTCGGCCAGCGGGAAGATGGTGCTGCGTGAAGTGGATCGCGTCGGCCTCCGTCCGGGCTGATCGCGGCGTGCATGTCGAACAAGGAGGAGACAGATGCCCATACCAGAACGCACCAGCACGGCCATGGGTGCCTCGGTGTCCACGCGCGTGCCCGGCTGGCTCGCGGCGACCGGCGTGGCACTTGCGCTGTTGCTCGGCATCGTGCCGGCCATGCCCGCCCAGACCGTGCAGAGCCAGCCATTGCGGATGCTGGTTCCGTTTCCGCCTGGGGGCACTACCGACATCATCGCCCGGGCGGTCAGCCATGAGATGGCCAAGGATCTCGGTCACCCGGTGATCGTGGAGAACCGGCCCGGGGCCGCCGGGCTCATCGGCACTGCCGAGGCTGCGCGCGCGCCGGCGGACGGGAACACATTGCTGATCGGCGGGACGACCACGCTGGTCACCGCACCACTGATGAACCCAGCGGCAAAGTACGACCCGCTGCGCGATCTGAGGCCCGTCTCGCTGCTGGCCATGGCCGACAACCTGATCGTCGTCAATGCCGATCTGCCGGTGCGCTCGCTGCACGAGTTGGTGGCGTACGCGAAGGCGAACCCGGGCAAGCTGAGCTTTGCCTCGCCCGGGCAGGGCTCGCTGCTGCATCTGGCGGGCGAACTGCTCAGGACGACGACGGGCATCCAGATGACGCACGTTCCCTACAAGGGCGCGGCGGCGGCGGAGGCCGATCTCGTCGGCGGCCATGTGTCGATGATGGTGACCAACATGGGCTCCGTGCTGCCGCACGTCCGGTCGGGTAAGGTGCGCGCGCTGGCCATCGCGAGTCCCGGGCGTTCGAGCGAACTGCCCGAGGTGCCCACGACCGAGGAAGCAGGCCTGCCAGGCTACGAGGTGGTCGTCTGGGGCGCCGTGTTCGTGCCTGCGAAGACACCGCCTGCCGCGGTGGCGCGATTGAACGCGGCGATTGTGCGTGCCACGCAGTCGACCGCGCTGCGCGACATGTTCGCGCGCCAGGGCATGCGCGCCGCGTCCAGCACGCCCGAAGAGATGACCCGGATCCTGCGCGCGGACATCCGGCGCTGGGAGGCCGTCATCAAGGACAGCCGGATCACCTTGGAATGATGGAAACGGAGGGCGATGCGTCATGATCAAGCTGAATGCCAACCTGAAGTGGCTGTTCACCGAGCTGCCGTTGATGGAGCGCTTCGCTGCGGCGGCGCAGGCGGGATTTGCTGGCGTCGAGCTGAGCCTGCCGTATGCGTACCCGACGGACGCCATCCGGGAACAGCTCGACCGGCACGGCCTGCAGTACTGTTACCTGGTGTCGCCGCCTGGCGACTGGCAGGCGGGCGAGCGTGGCATCGCCTGCATTCCCGGCCGGGAGAGGGAGTTTCGCGAGGGTTTTGCACTGGCGCTCGACCATGCGCATGCGTTCGGGTGCGACCTGGTCCACGCCGCGGTCGGCCTGGTCCCTGAGGACGGCGATGCTGCACGCTGCCGCGACGTGCTGCTCGAGAACCTGGCCTATGCAGCCGACCGGGCCCGGGCCAGCGGCGTGCGCGTCGCGATCGAGCCTATCTGCCACCAGAGCTATCCGAGATTCCTGGTCAAGCGCACCGACGAGGCGGCCGCGATCCTTGCTGCGCTGGGCCGGGAGAACGCCGGCATCGTCTACGACTTTCACCATGCACAGCGCGAGGAGGGGGACTTGGCCGAGACGATCCGGCGCCATCTGGACCGCATCCTGCACTTCCAGATCGCCAACCCACCTGGGCGCAACGAGCCGGGTGTCGGCGAGGTGGACTTCGCCTACCTGCTGCAACGGATCGACGCGCTCGGCTACGCGGGCTGGATCGGTTGCGAATACACGCCATCGGTGTCCACGCTGGACAGCCTGCGATGGGCTCGGTCCTACGGGATCAATGTCGCCTGATGCAGGCAAGGGTCGCATCGCCAGTGCGCACAACCACAGGAGACTTCGCATGTCCGTTGCATCTTTCTTCGTTCGCTTTCCGAGGCTTGTGCTGCGCGGGTTCGTGGCCGCAATGCTGCTGGGGGCCGTCCTCTGCGCGGCTGCACAGAGCTATCCCGCCAGGCCTTTGAAGCTGGTGCTCGGATTTCCTCCCGGCGGCGCTGCCGACGGTGCGGCGCGGCAACTGGCCGAGCAACTGGCGGCCCAGATCGGCCAGCCCGTGGTCGTGGAGAACCGGCCGGGGGCCTCAGGCAACATCGCCGCCGCGAGTGTGGCCAGAAGCCCGTCGGACGGCTACACGCTGTTCTTCGGCACGAACACGACCCACGCAGCCAATGCGACGCTGTACCCCAAGCTCGAGTTCGACCCCGTCAAGGACTTCGAACCCGTGGTCATGGCCGTGCATGTCTGGAACGTGCTGGCCGTCAACCTGGACTTCCCAGCGAAGAATCTGCCGGCGTTCCTTGCGCAGGCCAAGGCCGGGCCCGGGGCGGTCCATGTCGCCACGCCAGGCAATGCCACCAGCCCGCACATGTCGCTCGAGTTGCTCAAGACCATGGGCAACGTCGACCTCACGCACGTGCCGTACAAGGGCAGCGCCTATGCGCTGACCAATGTCATGGGTGGCCAGGTTCCTGCGATCTTCGACAACCTGCCGGCCTCGCTGGCGCTGATCAAGGCCGGCAAGATCCGCGCGCTGGCCGTGTCGTCGCCGCAGCGGCTCGAGGTACTGCCGGACGTTCCGACCTTCGATGAACTCGGCATCAAGGGCTACCAGGTCTCCGGCTGGGGTGCCATCTGGGTTCCGGCGGGAACCCCGCAACCCATCGTCCAACGGCTCAACGCGGAACTGAATGCCGCGATGAAGGCGCCGCGTGTGCTGCGCGTCATGGCAGACAACGCCATGCAGCCGGGTGGCGGCACGGCGGCGAGCGTGGCGGACTTTGCACGCGCCGAAACGATCAAGTGGCGCGATGTGATTCAACGGGCGGGCATACAGCTGCAGTGACGCTCGACAACCGCGTGGGCATTGACCCGGCCGGCTATACCGGCCTGGAGGACGACGTGGACTGGCATTGGGATCGTATTGTCGCGGGGCTGCGTTGACGACGCGGCTGGGCGTGGGCACCGAGTTGGCCGTGCCGGAGAACCGACACGACGGCAACCGCATCGTCATCGCCGGGCGCGACAGCGCAGGACAGCATCAATCAGGTCGGCCAGGAGATCGCCTGGCGCAACATGAACGACGCGGCCGGGGTTGCCAGTGCGAATCATCATTAACCGCGACTTGGTACTGCGACCGTATCAGCCGCTGTTCTTCAACCGCGGAGGCATCCGATGAGCACGGCCAAGAAGCTGCGGCTCGGGCCGCTGCCCAAGACCGAAAGCGTCAAGCTGATCTTTGCCTGCCCGGCCAGCCTGAAGGCCGACCTCGACCGCTACGCCGCACTGCACGCGCAGACGTATGGCGAGGCGGTCGATGCCATGACGCTGATCCCGCAGATGCTGGAGGCGTTCATGGCCGAGGATAGAGGATTCAAGCGCGCAGGTCGGAAATGAAAAAGCCGCCCCAGATCCTGGGACGGCTTTCCGAATTGGTGCCCGGGGCCGGAATCGAACCGGCACGCCTTGCGGCGGGGGATTTTGAGTCCCCTGCGTCTACCAATTTCACCACCCGGGCGGGAGCGGGAACACAGCCGAAAATTATGGCACAGTGGCTCCCATGACATACCCGACGATCGAAGACGCCATCGGCCGCACGCCGCTGGTGGCGCTGCAGCGCATCGACGCGGCCGAGAACGCCCAGCGCGGCAACGTGATCCTCGGCAAGCTCGAAGGCAACAACCCGGCCGGATCGGTCAAGGACCGGCCGGCGCTGTCGATGATCAAGCGCGCCGAGGAGCGCGGCGAGATCAAGCCCGGCGACACGCTGATCGAGGCGACTTCCGGCAACACCGGCATCGCGCTGGCAATGGCCGCCGCGATCAAGGGCTACCGGATGGTGCTGATCATGCCGGAGGACCTGTCCGTCGAGCGCGCCCAGACCATGAAGGCCTTCGGCGCCGAGCTGGTGCTCACGCCCAAGAGCGGCGGCATGGAGTACGCGCGCGACCTGGCCGAGCAGATGGTGGGGCAGGGCAAGGGCCGGGTGCTGGACCAGTTCGCCAACCCCGACAACCCGCGCATCCACTACGAGACCACCGGCCCCGAGCTGTGGGCGCAGACGCAGGGCCGCATCACGCACTTCGTGAGCGCGATGGGCACCACCGGCACCATCACCGGCGTGTCGCGCTTCCTGAAGGAGAAGAACCCCGAGGTGCGCATCGTCGGCGCGCAGCCCGACGAGGGCTCGCGCATTCCCGGCATCCGCAAGTGGCCGCAGGAGTACCTGCCGAAGATCTACGAGCCCAGCCGCGTCGACCAGGTCGTCAACGTGAGCCAGGACAACGCCGAGGAGATGGCGCGGCGCCTGGCGCGCGAGGAGGGCATCTTCGGCGGCATCTCGGCCGCCGGCGCGCTGTGGGTCGCGCTGGAGATCGCCAGGACGGTGGAGAACGCGACCATCGTGTTCGTGGTCTGCGATCGCGGCGACCGCTACCTGTCCACCGGCGTGTTCCCGGCCTGACGCGATGAATCTGCCCAAGTTCTGCCCGGCCTGCGCCACGCCGCTCGAATGGATCGAGCAGGTGGAAGACAGCGGCCCCAAGTCGCGCCTGCGCTGCCCGGCCTGCGGCCACACGCACTGGAACAACCCGACGCCGGTGCTGGCGGCGATCGTCGAGTACGGCGGCCAGGTGCTGCTGGCGCGCAACGCGGCCTGGCCGCCGAAGATGTACGCGCTGATCACCGGCTTCATGGAGGCCGGCGAGACGCCCGAGGAAGGCATCTCGCGCGAGGTGAAGGAAGAGACCAATCTCGACGTCGGCGCGGTGAACCTGGTCGGCGTCTACGACTTCCAGCGCATGAACCAGGTCATCATCGCCTACCACGTGGTGGCCGAGGGCGAGGTGAAGCTCTCGCCCGAGCTGGTGGACTGGCGGCTCTACGATCTGCCCGACCTCAAGTGCTGGCCCGCCGGTACCGGCTACGCGCTGGCCGACTGGCTGCGCTCGCGCGGGCACGAGCCGCGCTTTTTCACCGCCGCCGAGAACGAGGAACGCCGCCGGGGCCTGGACCAGCCCCCGGCAGAAGGAAGCAGCGATGCAGGTCGATAAGGAAATCGACACCCGCGGGCTGAACTGTCCGCTGCCCATTCTCAAGGCCAAGAAGGCGCTGAACGACATGCACAGCGGCCAGCTGCTGAAGGTGGTGGCGACCGATCCCGGTTCACTGCGCGACTTCCAGGCCTTCGCGCGGCAGACCGGCAACGAGCTGGTCGATCAGCAGACCGCAGGGGCCGACTTCATCCACGTGCTGCGGCGGCGCTGATGCGGCGCCTGCGCTGGCGCTGGTTGGCGGCGGCAGGCGCTGCGGCGGTGGCGGCGTGCATGGTCGCGGCGCTCGCGATGGATGACGGAGTGCGGCCCGCGGCACCGGCCGCGGCGCCCATTGCGCTGGCCGTGATGGGGGACTCCAACAGCCATGCCTACCAGGACACCGTGAGCTTTCCCGTCGGCTCCGGCCTGCGCGGCGGTGCCTGGCGCGACAGCACCTTCCAGTGGACGGAGATCCTGGCGCGCCTGCGCGGCCACGAAATCGACCTCGGCCCCTGGGAGACGAGCGGCCGATCCGGCTTCTGGCTCAACCTGCGCTACCTGCTCGGGCAGCCGGAGGTGCGCGCACCGCGCAAGCTGGACCATCGCTACAACTTCGCCAATTCCGGCGCACCCTGCGACGGCCTGACGACGGGGCGCTACCGGCAGGCGCCGCGGCTGGTGGCGATGATGGACCGCGAGCCGGAACGCTGGCGGCGGGGCGTCGTGGTCATCCGCATCGGCATGGCCAGCCTGTCGAGCGTGGCGCTCCTGGACGGGATGGCACGCGATCCTGCCGATGCCGCCGCCCGCGAGGCCATGGACGGCTGCCTGCGCCACATCGGCGACGCAGTCCGCCTCATCCGCGCCTCGCATCCGGCCACGCACATTGTCCTGGTGAACGTCTTCGAGGACGCCAACGATCCGGTCGACTTCGCGCACTGGCTTTCTCCCGAGGCGGTGAACAACATCGGGCGGGCGTTCGATCACTACCGGGACGCCGTGCGGGCCCTGGCCGCGCGCGACCCCGCCATGAGCTTCTTCGACGACCGGGCGTGGTTCCGGGCGCACTGGGGCCAACGTGGCACACGGGGCGAACCGGCCGCCTTCCGCACGGTGGCGATCGGCGCGCACCTGCGGGTGCGCCATGCGCTGGGCGATCCGCCGACGAACACGATGGTGGCCGACGGCCATGCGGGCCTGGTGTGGAATGCGCTGTGGGCGCAGGCGCTGGTACGGCACCTGCGCGAGCCGGCCGGACTGCCGCTGACGCCGATCGGCGACGAGGAGGTCGCCCGCTTCGTGGAAGGCCTGGTCGGCGCGCCGCTCAGAGCGCCAGGCTCTTGAGGTAGTCGCGGAACTGGCCACCGATCTCGGGGTGGGCCAGCGCCAGCTCGACGGTGGCCTGCAGGAAGCCTTCCTTGCTGCCGCAGTCGTAGCGCGTGCCCTGGTAGGCGTAGGCGTAGACGCGCTCCTTCTTCATCAGCGCGGCGATGCCGTCGGTGAGCTGGATTTCGCCGCCCGCGCCGGTGGGCTGCTGGCGGATCTCCTCGAACACCGCCGGCGTGAGGACGTAGCGGCCGGCCACGCCCAGGCGCGAGGGCGCCTCCTCGGGCTTGGGCTTTTCGACCATGTGGCTGACTTGGGTCAGCCGCTCCTCGACCGGCTCGCCGGCGACGATGCCGTAGCGCTTGACGTGCGCCAGCGGCACTTCCTGCACCGCCAGCACGGAGCTGCCGAGCTTCTCGAAGGCTTGCACCATCTGGGCCAGCACCGGCACGCCCCCGTCGGGGGCGACCATCAGGTCGTCGGCCAGCAGCACTGCGAAGGGCTCGTTGCCCACCAGGTGCTCGGCGCACAGCACCGCGTGGCCCAGGCCCAGCATGCGCGGCTGGCGCACGTAGGAGCAGGTCATGTCGTCCGGCATCACCGAACGGGCAATCTCCAGCAGTTCCTTCTTGCCGCTGGCCTCGAGCTGGCTTTCGAGCTCGTAGGCCGTGTCGTAGTGATCTTCGATCGCGCGCTTGTTGCGGCCGGTGACGAAGATCATGTCGCGGATGCCGGCGGCGTAGGCCTCCTCCACGGCGTACTGGATCAGCGGCTTGTCCACCACCGGCAGCATTTCCTTGGGCTGGGCCTTGGTGGCAGGCAGGAAGCGGGTGCCGAAACCGGCAACGGGGAAGACGGCCTTGCGAATGCGCGCGGGACTGGACATAGGCTGAAATGTAATCCTAAAGCATCAAATTCGACGATCTTACGCGCTGCAACGGCCGGTGTCTGTCAGCCAAGGCGCCCAATCTGGTCCTGCAACCGGGCCAAAGTGGCGGAAAAGTCCGCAAGACGCTGTTTCTCCTGCGCGATGACCGGCGCGGGCGCCCGGGCCACGAAGGCCTCGTTGCCCAGCTTCGCGTCGGCCTTGACGATCTCGCCCTCGATGCGGGCGACCTCCTTGGCCAGCCGTGCGCGCTCGGCCGCCACGTCGATCTCCATGTGCAGGCACAGCCGGGTCTCGCCCGCCACGGCCACCGGCGCGGCCTGCGCGGCCGCGGCCCAGGCGGCCTCGTCGTCGAACACCTTCACCTCGCTGAGCTTGGCCAGCGCCTGCAGCACGGGCGCCGATGCGCGGATGAACTCGCCGTCGCCCACGGTGTACAGCGGCAGCCGCTGCGCGGGCGACACGCCCATCTCGCCGCGCAGCGTGCGGCAGGCCGCCACCAGCGACTTCAGCCGGGCCACGTGGGCTTCGGCCTGCGCGTCGATCTTCCCGGGCTGGCTCTGCGGATAGGCCGCGACCATGATCGATTCGCCCTGGCGGCCGGCCACGGGCGCCACCGTCTGCCACAGCGCCTCGGTGATGAAGGGGATGACCGGGTGCGCCAGGCGCAGCAGCGCCTCCAGCGTGCGGATCAGCGTGCGGCGCGTGGCGCGCTGCTGCGCCTCGTCGCCGGTCTGGATCTGCACCTTGGCGATCTCCAGGTACCAGTCGCAGAACTCGTCCCAGGCGAACTGGTAGATCGCGCTGGCCACGTTGTCCAGGCGGTAGTCCTCGAAGCCCCTGGCCACGTCGGCCTCCACGCGCTGCAGCTGCGAGGCGATCCAGCGGTCGGCCTGGCTGAAGTGCATGTAGCCGTGGAAGGCGCCGCCGGGCTGGCATTCTTCCTTGGTGTGCTCTGCGAGGCCGCAGTCGCGGCCCTCGCAGTTCATCAGCACGAAGCGCGTGGCGTTCCACAGCTTGTTGCAGAAGTTGCGGTAGCCCTCGCAGCGCTTGCTGTCGAAGTTGATGCTGCGCCCCAGCGAGGCCAGCGAGGCGAAGGTGAAGCGCAGCGCATCGGCGCCAAAGGCCGGGATGCCGTCCGGAAATTCCTTCTGCGTGGCCTTGCGCACCTGCGGCGCGGTCTCGGGCTTGCGCAGGCCCTGGGTGCGCTTGTCCAGCAGCGCGGGCAGGCCGATGCCGTCGATCAGGTCCACCGGGTCGAGCACGTTGCCCTCGGACTTGCTCATCTTCTTGCCCTGTGCGTCGCGCACCAGGCCGTGGATGTACACGTGCCTGAAGGGCACGCGCCCGGTGAAGTGCCGGGTCATCATGATCATCCGGGCGACCCAGAAGAAGATGATGTCGTAGCCGGTCACCAGCACGGTGGAGGGCAGGTACAGGTCGTAGTCCTTCAGCGCGCTCGCATCGTCCAGCGCCTCGGGCCAGCCGAGCGAGGAGAAGGGCACCAGCGCCGAGGAGTACCAGGTGTCGAGCACGTCCTCGTCGCGCACCAGCGTCTTGCCCGGTGCCTGCTGCTGCGCCTCTTCCTCGCTGCGCGCCACGTAGACCTTGCCGTCCTCGTCGTACCAGGCCGGGATCTGGTGGCCCCACCAGAGCTGGCGCGAGATGGTCCAGTCCTGGATGTTCTCCATCCAGTGGTTGTAGGTGTTGACCCAGTTCTCGGGCACGAAGCGCACCTCGCCCGAGCGCACCACGTCGATCGCCTTCTGCGCGATCGACTGGCCGTCCGCGCCGGCCTTGGTCATGGCCACGTACCACTGGTCGGTGAGCATGGGCTCGACCACCGCGCCGGTGCGCGCGCAGCGCGGCACCATGAGCTTGTGCTTCTTCGTCTCGACCAGCAGGCCGAGCGCGTCGAGGTCGGCCACCACCTGCTTGCGCGCGGCGAAGCGGTCCAGGCCGCGGTACTTCTCGGGCGCGTTGTCGTTGACGGTGGCATCGAGCGCGAGCACGCCGAGGGTCGGCAGGCCGTGGCGCTGGCCCACCGCGTAGTCGTTGTGGTCGTGTGCGGGCGTGACCTTCACCACGCCGGTGCCGAACGCGCGGTCCACGTAGTCGTCGGCGATCACCGGGATCAGGCGGTCCGCCAGCGGCAGCCTGACGTTCCGGCCGACGAGGTGTTTGTAGCGCTCGTCCTCGGGGTGCACCATCACCGCCACGTCGCCGAGCATGGTCTCCGGCCGCGTCGTCGCCACCGTGAGCCGGCCCGAGCCGTCTTCCAGCGGATAGGCGATGTGCCAGAGGAAGCCGTCTTCCTCCTCGCTTTCCACCTCCAGGTCGCTCACCGCGGTCTTGAGCGTCGGGTCCCAGTTCACCAGGCGCTTGCCGCGGTAGATCAGGCCTTCCTGGTACAGGCGCACGAAGGTCTCGGTGACCACTTTCGACAGCCGCTCGTCCATGGTGAAGTACTCGCGGCTCCAGTCCACCGTGTCGCCCATGCGGCGCATCTGCTCGGTGATGGTGTTGCCGGACTGGTTCTTCCACTCCCACACGCGCGCGACGAAGTTCTTGCGGCCCAGGTCGTGGCGGCTGGTCTTCTGATCCTGCAGTTGGCGCTCCACGACGATCTGCGTGGCGATGCCCGCGTGGTCGGTGCCCGGCACCCACAGCGTGTTCGCGCCGGCCATGCGGTGGTAGCGCGCGAGGCTGTCCATGATCGTCTGGTTGAACGCATGGCCCATGTGCAGCGTGCCGGTGACGTTCGGCGGCGGCAGCTGGATGGCGAAGGAGGGCGCGCCTTCCTTGGGCTGCTGCGTGCCGCGGAAGCCCGCCTGGGCATAGCCGCGCCGCTCCCATTCCGGGCCCCAGTGCGCCTCGATGGCGGCGGGTTCGAAGGATTTCGCGAGGCTTTCGAGGCCGGGCTGGTTCAGCGTCTCGTTCATGGGGGCAGGCAATGAAAAAACGGCACGCGCCGGTGCCGTCCGTTGACAGGGGGGACGGCCGATTTTACCGGGCCACCCCGGCGCACGCCGTTCGCGATAATCCCGCGATGCTCTTCGTGCTTTCTCCCGCCAAATCCCTGGACTACGAGACCCCGCTGCCCGGCGATCTGCCCGCCACGCAGCCGATCTTCGAAGGCGCGAAGGGGCCGGCCGCCGAACTGATCCGCCTGCTGCGCGAGAAGTCGCCGCAGCAGATCGCCGAACTGATGCGCCTGTCGGACAAGCTCTCGGCGCTGAACGTGGCACGCTACGCCGCCTGGGCGCCCAAGGGCACCGAGAAGAATGCCCGCCAGGCGGCACTGGCCTTCGACGGCGACGTCTACGGCGGCTTCGACGCGCACAGCCTCGCGCCGGCGCAGCTCGGCTGGGCGCAGGACCATGTGGCGATCCTCAGCGGCCTGTACGGCGTGCTGCGCCCGCTGGACCGGCTGCAGCCCTACCGTCTGGAGATGGGCACGCAACTGGCCAACCGCCACGGCAAGGACCTGTACGCCTTCTGGGGCCGCCGCATCGCCGACCATCTCAACCAGCGCCTGGCGGCCGACCGCTCGCCGGTGGTGATCAATCTCGCTTCGCAGGAATACTTCAAGTCGGTCGACCGCGCGGTGCTCAAGGCGCGCGTGGTCGAATGCGTGTTCGAGGAGTACAAGGGCGGCAAGTACAAGATCGTGAGCTTCTTCGCCAAGCGTGCGCGCGGCCTGATGGCCCGCTGGGCGGTGCTGCACAAGGCCGGCACGCCACGCAGGCTCGAAGGCTTCGATCTCGAAGGCTATGCGTTCGATCCGGCAGTCTCCACCCCCGAGCGCATGGTGTTCCGCCGCAGGCAGAGCGCCTGAACCCCAGACTGAAAGGAGGACGCGGCATGCAGCCGATCAGCCCGGAATTGCGTCAGTGGATCGTGGCCCAGTTGGCGGCAGGCCATTCGGTGGCCGCGCTGCGCGCCTCGATGCATGCGGCCGGATGGCAGGACGACGCGGCCGACGCCGCGCTGGCCCAGATCGAGGCGGGTGCCCACGTCGACGCGACCCCGTGCGTGGCGGCCCGCACGTCCATGCCCGGCCCCGACCTGGAAGGCGCCCCGCTGTACATCGACACGGGCGATCGCCGCGTGCAGGTGCTGCAGACCGTGCGGCATCCGCGGGTGGTGGTGTTCGGCAACCTGCTCGACGCCGACGAATGCGAAAGCCTGATCATCGCCGCGCGGGCGCGCCTGGCGCGCTCGCTCACGGTGGAGACCAAGACCGGCGGCGAGACGCTCAACGTCGACCGCACCAGCGAGGGCATGTTCTTCGAACGCGGCGAGAACGAGATCGTCCGGCGCATCGAGGCGCGGCTGGCGCGGCTGCTGAACTGGCCGCTCGAGTTCGGCGAGGGGCTGCAGATCCTGCGCTACGGGCCGGGCGCGCAGTACCGGCCCCACTACGACTACTTCGACCCCGGCGAGCCCGGCACGCCCACCATCCTGCGCCGCGGCGGCCAGCGCGTGGCCACGCTGGTGATGTACCTGCAGGAGCCGGCGCAGGGCGGCGCCACCACCTTCCCCGACATCGGCCTGGAAGTCGCGCCGGTGCGCGGCACCGGCGTGTTCTTCAGCTACGACCGGCCCGACCCCGCCACCCGCACCCTGCACGGCGGCGCGCCGGTGCTGGCGGGCGAGAAGTGGGTCGCCACCAAGTGGCTGCGCGAGCGCGAGTTCGCGTGAGCCGATGAGGATCCGCGCCAACGGCATCGACCTCGAGGTCGAGGACTCGGGCGGCAGCGGGCCCGTGGTGATGCTCGTCATGGGCCTGGGCATGCAGCTCATCGGCTGGCCGCCGGTCTTCGTGCAGCCGCTGGCGCAGGCCGGCTACCGCGTGATCCGGCTGGACAACCGCGACGTCGGGCTGTCCCAGGGCTTCGACCAGGCCGGCACCGGCAACCTGCTGTGGGCCGCCTTCCGGCAGCGCCTGGGCCTGGCGGTGCGCTCGCCCTACACCTTGCAGGACATGGCGCGCGATGCGCTGGGCGTGCTCGACGCGCTGGGCATCGGGCAGGCCCACGTGGTCGGCGCCTCGATGGGCGGCATGATCGCGCAGCATCTGGCGGCCGAGGCGCCGCAGCGGGTGCGCAGCCTGGTCAGCATCATGAGTTCCAGCGGTGCGCGCGGCCTGCCCGGCCCGCGCCCGGACGTCGCCGCCGCGCTGCTGCGCCGCCCGGCCGCCCGCGACGAGGCCGCGCTGGTGGCGCACGGCACGGGGCTGCTGCGGCTGATCGGCAGCCCGGCCTATCCGGCGGACGAGGCCGCGCTCGCCGAGCAGGTGCGCCTGGGCCTGCGCCGCGCCTACCGCCCGGCCGGCGTGGCGCGCCAGATGCTGGCGATCGCCGCCGACGCCCGGCGCGCCGAGCGCCTGGCCGGCATCGCCTGCCCCACGCTGGTGCTGCACGGCGAGGCCGATCCGCTGGTGCCCATCGCCTGCGGCCGCGACACCGCGCGGCGCATTGCCGGTGCGCGCTTCGTGGCCATTCCCGGCATGGGGCACGACCTGCCGCCCGCGGTGTGCGACATTCTCCTGGGGCACATCCTGCCCTTCCTCGAATCCGTGGAGCCGCGGCCGTGAGCCTTGACAACACCCCTGAACAATCGCAGCTCGGCCGCGCCTCGGCCTATGCCGACCGCTACGACCCGTCGCTGCTGTTTCCCATCGCCCGCGCGACCCAGCGCACGGCGATGGGCATCGCGCCCGACCGCCTGCCCTTCTTCGGCGCCGACCTGTGGACCGCCTTCGAGCTGAGCTGGCTCAACCCGCGCGGCAAGCCGCAGCTGGCGATCGCCCACGTCACCGTGCCCTGCGAGACGCCCAACATCGTCGAGAGCAAGTCCTTCAAGCTGTACCTCAACAGCTTCAACAACGCGGTGTTCGCCCATGCCGAGGCGGTGCGCGAGCGCCTGCGCGCCGACCTGGCCGAAGCCGCCTGGCGCGGCAGCGGGCGCAGCGGCGGCATCGGCGTGCGCCTGCTGGCGCCGGACCAGTTCGACCAGGCGTCCGTGGCCGAGCTCGACGGCCTGGACCTGGACCGGCTCGACCTGGAGTGCAGCCACTACCAGCCCGCGCCCGAGTTGCTGTCCAGCCGGCTGGACGAGGTACCCGTCACCGAGACCCTCAGCAGCCGCCTGCTCAAGAGCAACTGCCTGGTCACCGGCCAGCCCGACTGGGGCAGCGTGCAGATCCGCTACAGCGGCCCGCCCATCGACCAGGCGGGCCTGCTGCGCTACATCGTGAGCTTTCGCAACCACAACGAGTTCCACGAGCCCTGCGCCGAGCGCATGTTCGTCGACATCTGGCAGCGCTGCCGCCCGAACAAGCTGGCCGTCTACGCCCGCTACACCCGGCGCGGCGGCCTGGACATCAACCCGTTCCGCGCCAGCTGGCCGCAGCCGCTGCCGCCGAACGTGCGGACCGCGCGCCAATAGGCGTCCTCCTACACCGCACGGGGGCCTGTGCATCCGATACTGGCAGGCTTGTTGCAATCATTCACACTGCCTTGAACGTTCTCATCGTCGACGACAACGCCGCCGCGGCCGACCTGCTGCAGGAGCTGGTGTCGCTGGAACAGCAGCACATGGCCCAGTGCGCCTATACCGCCCGGCAGGCGATCGAGGCCTTCGGCCAGTCGCCGTTCGACATCGCGCTGATCGACCTGTCGCTGCCCGACCAGCCCGGCACCGAAGTGGCGCGGCAGCTGCGCGCGGCCGCCGCCGGCCGTCCGCTGACCCTGGTGGCGGTCTCCGGCTTCGCGCAGGACGATCCGGCCGGGCAGGAGGCGCTGGCGCTGTTCGACCACTACCTGCAAAAGCCGATCGATTTCAGCACGCTCGATCGCCTGCTCGTGCCGCCGGCGGCCCCATGAAAGCCTCGCCCAGCGCCCGCAGCTGGATCGCGGCCGGCGTGCGGCACGAACTCTTCCTGCGCGTGCTGCCGGCGCTGCGCCACGACATGGCGGCGCCGGTGTCGGTGCTGCGCATGGGCCTGCTGATGCTCAAGCGCCAGGTCGCGGCGCCCGGCATCGATGCGGCCGCGTGCGCACAGCGCGTGGCGCTGATCGACGAGCAGCTCGGCGTGCTGGTCGACGGCATCCGCTCGCTGCGCGACTGGGAGCTCGCCGCCACCGGCGAGGGCATCGGCCGCGCCGCGCTGGTGGCGCAGTGCACGGCCTTGCTGGGCGCGGCCTTCGATCTCGGCGGGATCGCGATCAGCGTCGATCCGGCGCTGGAGCCTGCGGACGACGCGCAGGCGCCGCGCTGGCCGGCCGCCGCGGCCCTGCGCTACCTGACATTGGGCGCGCTGTGCCATCTGCACGACAGCGTTCCTCGCCTGGGCGCGATCCACATCGAACCCGACGGCGCCGATGCCCTGCGTCTGCGTGCCGAGCCGCGGGCGGCCGAGGCGCCGTCGCAGGCGCTGGTGACGCACCGGGCGCCGCGCAGCCTCGCCATCGATGCCGTGAGCCTGCAGTGCCTGGCCGAGGACCTGGGCCACGCGATCCGCGTCGAGCGCACGGCGGTGCGCTTCGCGCTGGCGTCCGCCTAGTTTCCTTTCTTCTTCTTTTTCTTCTCGTCCGTCTTCGGGCTGCTCGCGACGAAGTCCCCCGGCACCTTGCCGCGCCGTTCGCGGGCCGGGCGGGCCTGGGCCGCCGGCGGCGGCGCCGGCACCGGCGCGTTGTCGATCAGCACCGGGCCGCGGCGCAGCGCGGCGGCCTCCCGTGCCCGGCGTTCGCGCGCCCATGCATCGGCCTCCTGCTGCACCCGGCGGGCCGCGGCCTCGGCCTCGCGCTGCTGCTCGGTGCTGCGTGCATCCTCCGCCGCGATCCGGCGCCCGCCGGCGCAGGGCTGGTCGCTGTAGGCATTGCCGCAGCGCCAGGCCTGCGTGCCGGCGCTGCGCTCGGCCGCGGCCGGCAGCAGGCCGCCCGCCGCCAGCAGGACGGCGACGGTTCGTGTGGTGATGCGCATTGGTGGTGTCCTCCCTGTCTCTTGTGCGCCTACTCCGCGGGTGGCGCCGGCTCGCCGTCCGCCGGCGGCCGTCGCGGCGGCTTGGGCCGCGGCGGCTTGCTGGTGTGGATCTGCAGCGTGGCCTTGTCCATCTCGCCGGCCACGAGAGCGGGCACGGCGTGCAGCGTGCGCACGATCGCATCCTCGATCGCCTCGCGCTGCTCGTGCAGGGGCTTGCGCAGCACCCAGCTGACTACTTCCGTCTTCACGCCGGGGTGGCCGATGCCCAGCCGCAGGCGCCAGTAGTCGCCGGTGCCGAGCTGTGCATGGATGTCGCGCAGGCCGTTGTGGCCGGCATGGCTGCCGCCGAACTTGAGCTTGGCCTGGCCGGGCACGACGTCGAGCTCGTCGTGCACCACGAGGATCTGCTCGGGCGCGATCTTGAAGAAGCGCGCCAGCGCCGCGACCGACTTGCCGGACAGGTTCATGAAGGTCTGCGGCGCCAGCAGCCAGATGCTCTGGCCGCCGACGCTGGCGCGCGCCGCCAGGCCGTGGTAGCTGCGCTCGGGCTGCAGCGTCACCTTCAGGTCGCGCGCCAGCGCGTCCAGCCACCAGAAGCCGGCGTTGTGCCGGGTGGCCTCGTATTCCGGGCCCGGATTGCCCAGGCCGACGAACAGCTTGATCATGGCGTCGGATTATCCCCGTCACGCCGGAACGAAAACGGCCCGCACGAGGCGGGCCGTCCTGGCGCGACAGGAAGAAGAAGCGATTACTTCTTCTTGCCCTTGCCTTCGGGCTTGGCCGGTGCGGCTTCGGCGGCAGCGCCTTCGGCCGGGGCTTCTTCCTCGACCGCCGGGCTCGTGGCCGATGCCAGCACCGGGCTGTTGCGGCCGTGGCTGACCCAGCGCACGCCGCGCGGCAGCTTGATGTCCTTGAGCGTGATGGTGCCGTTCTTCTTCAGGCCCGACAGGTCCACCTCGATGAACTCGGGCAGGTCGGTGGGCAGGCAGCTCACTTCCAGTTCGGTCGTCACGTGGCTGACCAGGTTGTGGTCGAGCTTGACGGCGTCGGACTCTTCCTCGCCCTTGAAGTGCAGCGGCACCCTCATGGTCAGGCGGGTCCTGGCGTCCACGCGCTGGAAGTCGATGTGCTGCACCAGCTGCTTGAACGGGTGGTACTGCACGTCACGCAGCAGCACCTTGCTCACGTTGCCGCCCAGGTCCATCTCGAGGACGGACGAATGGAAGGCTTCCTTCTTGAGGGCGTGGAACAGCGCGTTGTGATCGAGTTCGATCAGCTGCGGCTGGCTGTCGCCACCGTAGACGATGCCGGGCGTCTTGCCCGAATTGCGCAGACGGCGGCTCGCACCCGTACCCTGCTTGGCGCGCTCGAAGGCGACGAATTTCATGATTCACTCCTGTGGAAGTCCACCGCGACCAGTGCGACTCCGGTTTCAAAAGGCTCCGGTGAGGGAGCCCGCTTCTTGTCTCGGCCCGGGCTGCCTCAGAAGAGGTTTTCCTGGTCCGAGAACAAACTCATGACCGACTCGCCCTTGGCAATGCGCTGGATCGTCTCGGCGAACAGCGGGGCCACGGAGAGCTGGCGGACCTTGCCGCAGGCGGTGGCGCCGTCGGACAAGGGAATGGTGTTGGTCACGACGACCTCGTCCAGCGCATTGCCCTGGGTGATGCGCTCGATCGCGGGGCCGGAGAAGATCGCGTGCGTGCAGTACGCATAGACGCTTTTGGCGCCGCGCTCCTTGAGCACCTCGGCCGCCTTCACCAGCGTGCCGGCGGTGTCGATCATGTCGTCCATGATCACGCAGTTGCGCCCGTCGATCTCGCCGATCACGTTCATGACCTCGCTCACGTTGGCCTTGGGCCGGCGCTTGTCGATGATCGCCAGGTCGCAGTCGAGCTGCTTGGCCAGCGCCCGGGCGCGCACCACGCCGCCGACGTCGGGCGAGACCACGATCAGGTCTTCGTAGTTCTTCTGGCGCAGGTCGCCCAGCAGCACCGGCGAGGCGTAGATGTTGTCGACCGGGATGTCGAAGAAGCCCTGGATCTGGTCGGCATGCAGGTCCATGGTGAGCAGACGCTCCACGCCCACGGTCTGCAGCAGGTTGGCTACCACCTTGGCCGAGATCGGCACCCGGCTCGAGCGCGGGCGGCGGTCCTGGCGGGCATAGCCGTAGTAGGGGATGACGGCGCTGATGCGGCCGGCCGAGGCGCGCTTGAACGCGTCGACCATGATCAGCAGCTCCATCAGGTTCTCGTTGGTCGGCGCGCAGGTGGGCTGCACCACGAACACGTCGCGGGCGCGCACGTTCTGGTTGATCTCCACCGTGACTTCGCCGTCGGAGAAGCGCCCGACGCGCACCGCGCCCAGGCCGGTGCCCAGGTGCTGCGCGATCTCGGCAGCCAGACCCGGATTGGCGTTGCCGGTGAAAACCATGAAATCAGGGGGCTGAGCCTGCATGAGCGCTTCCCGGCGTGCTGAAAAAAGTGGGGCCTGTACTTCTGGAGTATTTGGCAGGGGAGGAAGGATTCGAACCTTCGAATGCCGGAATCAAAATCCGGTGCCTTAACCAACTTGGCGACTCCCCTACACGGGAGGATGACCTGCGTCACCCACCGATGAATGTCGCTCTAGACCGCCCAGCCTGCAAGAGGATGAACGGCCAGATTGCCGCACTGCCGGAGCTGCCAGCCCCCGGGGGGCTCGTCCAGCGCCATGCCTTGCGGCATTTGCGCAAACACCGCACTTCCGGAGCCGGTCATCCTGGCCTGCAGACCCTGGGTGCCGAGCCATTCGATGGCCTGGGCAACCTCGGGGCACAGCCGCTGGGCGACCGGCTGCAAGTCGTTGTGGCCGAACCCGAAGATCTCGGACGTTCCGCACGTAGCGTTTGCAGCAAAGCCTGAGATTATAGCAGGAGCCGTTGCGCGCTCCAGGTCGGGCGCCGCAAAAATTTCGCGGGTGTCCAGCCCGCAGGGCGGCTTGAGCACCGCGAAGCGCGCGGGCGGCAGCGCGACGGGCGTGATCTGCTCGCCGATGCCCTCGATCCAGGCGTTGTGCCCGCGCAGGAAGAAGGGCACGTCGGCCCCCAGCGCCAGCCCGATGCGCTCCAGCCGCGCGAGGGGCAGGTCCAGCCCCCACAGGCGGTTGAGGGCCAGCAGGCAGGTCGCGGCGTCGGAGGAGCCGCCGCCCATGCCGGCCTGGGCGGGCAGGTGCTTGGCGATGCCGATGTGCGCGCCCAGGCCCGGCGGCGCGAGGGCCTGCAGGGCGCAGGCGGCGCGCAGCACCAGGTCGTCGGCGGGCAGGGGCGCGGCCAGGTCCTCGCGGGTGAGCCGGCCGTCGCGGCGCAGCTCGACGTGCAGCACGTCGCACCAGTCGATCAGCATGAAGACCGACTGCAGCAGGTGGTAGCCGTCCTCGCGCCGGCCGGTGACGTGCAGGAACAGGTTCAGCTTGGCCGGCGCCGGCAGGTCGTACAGGGCCTTCACGGCTGCCGGGGCTCGAAGACCAGCCGCAGGTCGGCCACGGGCAGCGGCGATTGCCGGCGGGCCTGCAGGCGGCCTTCGGCCACGCGGCTCAGGTCGGCGCGCCAGCCGGCCACCGCGGCATCGCGGCCGGCCAGCCAGCCGAACAGGGCGTCCACGGGGATCGCGGCGCCGGTGGCGGCCTCGACGAGCGCGTCGACCGAATCGAAGCGCCGCACGTCGCTGCCGTTGCGCAGCAGCGCCTCGCCCGGCGACCACTGCAGCACGGCGAGCGTGCTGCCGATGGGGCTGGTGAGCGTGAGTTCGCCCGCCGCGGCGCTGCCGTGCAGGTCGAAGGCGGCCGAGAAGGTCTGGACGGGCTCGCTGTCGATGTGCAGCGAGAGGCGGCCGCTCCAGGCACTGCCGTCCGCCGGCGCGGCCGGCCCGCGCGGCGCCGCGCAGCCGGCCAGGAGCAGGGCGCCGCCGCCCAGGGCGGCCAGGGTCGTGCGGCGCGAGGAGCCGGTCGGCCTCACAGCCTGACGCGCAGGCGCTTGAGGGTCTCCTGCAGGGTCTCGTTGTCGGCGTCGGTCAACGCGGCTTCCTTCCAGATGGACAGGGCGCGGTCGCGCTGGCCGCTCGTCCACAGCACTTCGCCGAGGTGGGCGCCGATCTCCGCGTCGGGCCGCTTCCTGTAGGCCTCCTCGAGGATGCGCGCCGCCTCGGCCGTGTTGCCCAGGCGGAATTCCACCCAGCCCAGGCTGTCGGCGATGAACGGGTCGTCGGGCGCCAGCGCCACCGCCTTGCGGATCAGCTCGCGCGCCTCTTCCAGGCGGATGTTGCGATCGGCCAGCGAATAGCCCAGCGCGTTGTAGGCGTGCTGGTTGTCGGGCTTGAGCTCCATCAGGCGGCGCAGCAGCCGCTCCATGTCGTCGAGGCGATCCAGCCGCTCGGCGACCATCGCCTGGTCGTAGATCAGGTCGCCGTCCTCGGGCGCGGCCGCGCTGGCCTGCGCCAGCATGTCGTAGGCCGCCTGGTACTGCTTGGCTTCGCGCAGGATCTGCACCTCGGCCTGGAATTTCTGCTTGCGGTCGTCGTCGCTGCGTTCGGGCAGGCTGCGGATCAGCTCGCGCGCCTGCGGCAGCTTGCCCTGGCGGGCGAGCAGGGCGGCACGGCGGGTCTGCACGGCGCTGAGCTGGCTGGGGTCGTCGATGCGGGCCAGCCAGTTCTCGGCCGCGGCGAAATCCTTGCGCCGCTCGGCCAACTGCGACATCTGCAGGTAGGCCTGGGCCAGTCCGCGCCTGCGCTCGTCGGCATCGACCTGCTGCGAGGCGAGTTCGATGTAGCGCTGCAGCGAGGCTTCGGCCGCGGCGTCCTGCCGCGCCTGCGTCTGCAGGGCGCCGAGCATCAGCCAGGGGTCGGCCACGTCCGGCCGGTTCGCGGTCAGTGCGGCGAGCTGCGTCGAGGCATCGTCGTAGCGGCGGTTCTCGACCAGCACGCGCGCATAGGCCATGCCGACTTCGGGCACGGCCTGAGGGGTGGCCAGGTAGCGCTGGACGATCGGCTCGGCCTGCGGCTGCGACGGATCGATCAGGTCGAGGGCCAGGATCGCGGGGCCGTCCGAGGCCGGATCCGCCTCGTGCCCCTTGAGTGCGGCCTCCAGCGCGCCGGTGCTGTCGGCGGCCACCAGCCGCAGCCGGCCGACGGTGGTCCAGGCGAGCGCGGCGGTCGCGGGGTTGCGCAGGTCGTCGGCCAGCGCCTCCTCGACGACCGAGGCCGCGAGCTTCTTGTCGTTGGCGCGTGCGTAGGTGCGCGCGATCAGCGCCATCAGGCGGGGGTGCTCGACCTGCGGCGTGGCGGCCAGCTCGGCGCGCAGCAGCTCGGCGGTTTCGCCGACGCGGTTGAGCGCGAGCAGCAGCTGCAGCTCCATGCGGCTGGCATCGCGCGAGTCCGGCAGCGCCTCCTTCCAGGCGCGCACCGCCACCATCGCCGCATCGGCCGAGCGCGAACGCACGGCGATGTCGACCGCGCGCTGGTACAGCCGCGGATCGCGGGTGCGGCGCGCGGCGTCGAGGATCAGCGCGTAGCCCGCACCGGGGTCGCCCGACTGGGCGGAAATCTCGCCTGCCAGCAACTCGTAGAACAGCTCGCTGGTCAGCGCCGACGGCGTGGCGGGTGGCGTGGCGTCCTCCGGCTGTGCGGCGACCGGCGGCGGGCCGGGCGGCGCCGGCGCTGTCTGCGCGTGCAGGGTCAGCGCGGCAAGCGCTGCACTCAAGGCCGCCGCAAGGCGGAGTCGGCGGAACTGGAGGGTCATCGACCCATAATAATCCAAGGTTTTTTCATGACTGCCGTGCAAGGCTTCCCGCCGTGCGCGCCGGCGTGTAGGTCTTTTCCGATGCCCGAACTCCCTGAAGTCGAAGTCACGCGGCGCGGTTTCGCCGACCGCATCGCCGGCGCCCGCATCGAGGCGGTGCGCGTGGGCAAGCCGCTGCGCTGGGCGCTGTCGGTGGACCCCGCGGCGCTCGTCGGGCGCCGCGTGCAGGGCGTGCGGCGCCGGGGCAAGTACCTGATGGTCGATCTCGACGCCGGGCTGCTGTTGCTCCACCTGGGCATGTCCGGCAGCCTGCGCTTCGCGCCGACGGTGCCGCCGGCCGGCGTGCACGACCACTTCGATCTGGCCACCGACCGCGGCACGCTGCGGCTCAACGATCCGCGGCGCTTCGGCGCCGTGGTCTACGTCGAGAGCGAGGCCGCGCCGCTGGCATGCAAGCTGCTCGGCGGCCTGGGTATGGAGCCGCTGGGCGAGGGCTTCGATGCCCGGGCCTTCCACGAGGGGCTGCGGCGCCGCCGCACGCCGGTCAAGCAGGCCCTGCTGGCCGGCGACATCGTGGTCGGCGTGGGCAACATCTATGCGTCCGAGGCGCTGTTCCTGGCCGGCATCCGCCCGACGCTGGCGGCCGCGCGCATCAGCGGGCCGCGCGCCGCGCGGCTGCACGCGGCGGTGCGCGAGATCCTGGCCCGGGCGGTCGAGCGCGGCGGCAGCACCCTGCGCGACTTCTCCAACGTCGACGGGCAGAGCGGCTATTTCCAGCTCGAGGCCATGGTCTACGGCCGCGGCGGGCAGCCGTGCCGGGTGTGCCTGACGCCGATCCGCCAGATCCGGCAGGGGCAGCGCTCGACTTTCTTCTGTCCGGTGTGCCAGAAGTCCTGAACCGCGCCGTTCAGCGCGTGCCGCAAGGCGCAGCGCAATGTTATATTTTGTAAATCATCCCCGGCCCTTTCCCTTGAGCCCTTCCTTCAACCAGCAATTCGACCAGCACGGCGCATGGCGGCGCGATTTCGCGCATCGGCTCAAGTGGCTGGCGAACTGGTTGCGCGAGAGCGATCTGCTCGACCAGGCCGTGGCCGAGCGGCTGCGCGAGGTCGAGGCGCAACTGCGCACCAGCAAGGTCATGGTCGCCTTCGTGGCGGAGTTCTCGCGCGGCAAGTCCGAGCTGATCAACGCCATCTTTTTCGCCGGCTACGGGCGGCGCATCATGCCGGCGAGCGCGGGCCGCACCACGATGTGCCCGACCGAGCTGGGCTACGACGACATGCTGCCCGCCAGCCTGCGGCTGCTGCCGATCGCCACGCGCAAGGAACCGCGCTCGCTGATGCACTGGCGCGGCGAAGCGGATCAGTGGGTCGAGGTGCCGATCGACGTGAACGACGCGCAGCAACTGGCCGAGGCGATGCACAAGGTGGCCGAGGTCGACCGCGTGCCGATCGCCGAGGCGCGCGCGCTGGGCTTCTGGAGCGACGAGCATCCGCAGGACAACCCGGTGGCCGACGCGCAGGGCCGTGTCGAGATCCCGCGCTGGCGCCATGCGGTGCTCAACATGCCGCACCCGCTGCTGGCGCAGGGGCTGGTGATCCTGGACACGCCGGGCCTGAACGCGATCGGCGCCGAGCCCGAACTCACCGTGAGCCTCATCCCGCAGGCGCACGCGGTGGTCTTCATCCTGGGCGCCGACACCGGCGTGACGCGCTCCGACCTGTCGATCTGGCACGAGCACCTGATCACCGAGGGCGACCCCGGCGAGACGCGCATCGTGGTGCTCAACAAGATCGACACCCTCTGGGACAACCTGAGCACCGCGCCGCAGATCGAGGCGCAGATCGAGCGCCAGCGCCGCAGCTCGGCCGAGGTGCTGGGCGTGCCGCTGCCGCGCGTGCTGCCGGTGTCGGCGCAGAAGGGCCTGCAGGCCAAGATCGAGCGCAGCGCGACGCTGCTGCGCGCCAGCCGGCTGCCGGCGCTCGAAGCGGTGCTCGGCGAGGGCCTGCTGGGCCGGCGCGAGACGGTGCTGCGGCAGGCCGTGGAGGCCGGCGTCACCGCCCTGCGGGCCGAGGCGGCCCGGCTGCTGAACGTGCGCCAGCGCGACCTGGCCGAGCAGACGCTCGAGCTCGAGGGCCTGCGCGGCAAGAACGCGTCGGTGATCCGCCACATGCACGCGCGCATCGCGCAGGAGCAAAGCGAGTTCGAGAGCAGCAGCACGCGCATCCTCGCGCTGCGCTCGGTGCAGGGCAAGCTGCTGCGCGAGGTCTACGCGGTGCTCGGCAGCACGGCGCTCAAGGCCGACATGGGGCGCCTGGCGGCGGCGCTGCGCCGGCCGGGCATCAAGCTCAACGTGCGCAAGGTGTACGGCGAAACCTTCGACGCCCTGCGCAACAACCTGCGCGAGGTGCAGGCGACCACGGCCGAGATCCAGTCGATGCTGCACGCCACCTTCCGCCAGCTCAACGCGGAGCACAGCTTCACGCTGCAGGCGCCGGCCGAGCCCGACCTGAGCGATTTCGAGCGCCAGTTCTCCCAGATCGAGCACAGCCACGTGCAATACCTCGGCGTGGCCAACATCGTCAAGCTGGCGCAGACCGATTTCTGCCACAAGCTGGTGCGCGCGCTGGCCAGCCGGCTGCGCGTGGTCAACGAGGCGGCCATGGCCGAGGTCGAGCGCTGGAGCAAGGGCGCCAGCGCCCAGCTCGACGCGCAGCTTCGGGAACGCCGACGCAGCTTCGTGCGGCGCATCGAGGCCGTCGAGCGCATCCAGGGCGCTGCCGGCGGGCTGGACGAACGGCTGTCGGAGATCGCGGTGCAGGAGGCCGCGCTGGCCGAGCTGCACGCACGGCTGGACGAACTGACCGCGCTGCTGCTGTCGCACGAAACGCCCGCGGCCAGCGCTGCCGCGCGCGACGAACTCCGTGTCGCCTGAGCGGCCGGCCGTGCCGCCGGCCGATGCCGTCGCGACGGCGCGGGCCCTGGCGCCGGCCTTCGACGAGCGCATCGTGCACTGGCAGCACACGCACGGGCGCAGCGAGCTGCCGTGGCAGAACACGCGCGATCCCTACCGCGTCTGGCTGTCGGAAGTCATGCTGCAGCAGACGCAGGTGTCGACCGTGCTGGGCTACTTCGCGCGCTTTCTCGACCGCTTCCCGGACGTCGCCGCGCTGGCCGCGGGCACCGAGGACGAGGTGTTCGCGCTGTGGAGCGGCCTGGGCTACTACAGCCGGGCGCGCAACATGCACCGCTGCGCGCAGGAGGTGATGGCGCGCTTCGGCGGCGTGTTTCCCCGCCGCGCGGAGGCGCTGGTCACGCTGCCCGGCATCGGCCGCTCGACCGCCGCGGCGATCGCGGCCTTCTGTTTCGGCGAGCGCGTGGCGATCCTGGACGGCAACGTCAAGCGCGTGCTGACGCGCGTGTTGGGTTTCGGCGGCGATCTCTCGGCCTCGGCCAACGAACGCGTGCTGTGGGACGCGGCGGGCGTGCTGCTGCCGCCGGCCGGCCGGCGTGCCGCGATCGGGCGCTACACGCAGGGGCTGATGGACCTGGGCGCGACGGTCTGCCTGCCGCGCAAGCCGGCCTGCCTGCTGTGCCCGGTGGGCGAGCTGTGCGCTGCGCGGCGCGAAGGGCGGCCCGAGCACTATCCGGTCAAGACCCGCCGGCTGCGGCGCACCGCGCAATCGCTGTGGCTGTGGCTGGCCTGCGACGGACGCGGCGGCGTGTGGCTGGAGAAGCGGCCGGCGCGCGGCGTCTGGGCGGGGCTCTACTGCCTGCCGGTGTTCGACGGCCGCGCCGCGCTGGACGACGCGCTGCCGCCGCAGGCCATCGCGGCCGATCTGCCGCCTTTCGTGCACGTGCTGACCCACAAGGACCTGCACCTGCACCCCGTGCGCACGCTGGGCGCGGCGCCGGCCGGCGGGGGACGCTGGTTCTCGGCCGAGGAATGGCCTGGCCTGGGCCTGCCGGCGCCGATCCGCAAGCTGCTGCAGGCAGAGACAGGTTGAGCTGAAACCGCGGCTGCGTCAGTTCCCGTCGAGCTCGCGGTGCCGTTTCAAGGCGCCCCAGCGTTCGCCGAAGGCGCGGGCCAACTGCTCCACGAGGAACACCGAGCGGTGCTGCCCGCCCGTGCAGCCGATCGCCACCGTCACGTAGCTGCGATGGTCGTGCGCCAGCGCGTCGAGCCAGCGCTGCAGGAACTGCGCGATGTCGTCGTACATGCGCGAGACGTCGTCGTGCTCGCGCAGCCAGTCGATCACCGCCGCGTCGCGGCCGGTGAGCGGGCGCAGCGTGGGCACGTAGTGCGGGTTGGGCAGCATGCGCACGTCGAACACGTAGTCCGCGTCCAGCGGAATGCCGCGCTTGAAGGCGAAGGACTCGAACACCAGCGTGAGCGCGCTCTGCGGCGCCGCGATCAGCGCCTTGACGTAGCTCTGCAACTGCGCCGGGCGGATGAGGCTGGTGTCGATCACGTCGGCGCCGTCGCGCAGGTCGGCCAGCAGTTCGCGTTCGAGCTCGATCGCCTGGACCAGCACGCGCTGCTGCTCGGGCGCATCGGTGCGGCCCTCCTGGCGCGACAGCGGATGGCGGCGCCGGCTCTCCGAATAGCGCCGCACCAGCGCATCGGTGGTCGAGTCCAGGAACAGCGAACGCAGCGCCACGCCCTCGCGCCGCAGGGCTTCGAGCTGCAGCGGCACCAGCGGCAGCGAGACGCCGGTGCGCACGTCCATCGCGATCGCGACATGCTCCGCCTGCTGCTGCTTCTGCAGCTCGATGAAGGGCTCCAGCAGCTCGGGCGGCAGGTTGTCCACGCAGTAGTAGCCGGCATCCTCCAGCGCGTGCAGGGCGACCGACTTGCCGGAGCCGGACATGCCCGTGATCAGGATCAGCTCAAGAGGCATGGGCTTCCCGCCTGCGGGTTTTCGCGGCCGGCCGGCCGAGCATCTCGCGCGCATGCGCCAGGGTGGTGGGGGAGACGTTCTCGCCGCCCAGCATCCGGGCGAGCTCGCCCGTGCGGCCTTCGATGTCCAGCACCGCGACGCCGCTTTCGGTGCGCGGCCCCTTGGCGCCGGCTTCCTGCGTGGTCCGCTTGGAGACCACCAGGTGGTGGTCGGCGCAGGCCGCGACCTGCGGCAGGTGGGTGACGGCCAGCACCTGGCGGTCCTGCCCGAGCTGGCGCATCAGCCGCCCGACCGTCTCGGCCACGGCACCGCCGACGCCGGCGTCGACCTCGTCGAAGATCAGCGTCTGCGCGGTGCCGAGCTGGCTGGTGGTGACCGCGATGGCCAGCGCGATGCGCGACAGCTCGCCGCCCGAGGCGACCTTGCCGACCGGGCGCGGCGTGCTGCCCGGGTGGCCTGCGACGAGGAAGGACACTTCTTCCAGGCCGGCACGGCCGGGCTGGGCCAGCGGCTGCAGCGCGACCTCGAAGCGACCGCCCTGCATGCCCAGGCCCTGCATGGCCTGCGTGATCGCCTTGGCCAGGCGCGGCGCAGCCTGCCGGCGGGCCTTGCCGACGGCGCCGGCTTCCCGCTCGTAGGCCTGGCGTGCGGCCCGTTCGGCGGTCTCGAGCGCCTCCAGATCGGTCTGCGCGTCGAGTGCCTTCAGCTCCGCCTGCCAGCCGGCGAGCAGCGCCGGCAGCTCCTCGGGCGGGCGCCGGTAGCGGCGCGCGAGCGACATCCACAGGCCCATGCGTTCGTCCAGTTCGGCCAGCCGCTCGGGGTCGGCATCGGCATGCCGCAGGTACGCGTGCAGCGAATGTGCCGCGTCGGCGGCCTGTGCGATGCTCGATGCGAGCACTTCGCCGAGGGCCCGGAACTCGGGCTCGATGTGGGCGTGGCCGTCCAGCAGCGCCGCGGCGCGCGTGAGGGCGCCGAGCGCACCGCCGTCGTCCTCGATCGCGGTGCGCGCACCCTCGGCCGCCTCGATCAGCGCCTGCGCGTGGGCCATGCGCGTGTGCTGGGCCGAGAGCTCCTCCCACTCGTCGGCCGCCGGCGCGAGCTTGGACAGCTCGCCGATCTGCCACTGGAGCCGCTCGCGCTCGCGCTGCAGCGTGTCCTGTGCGGCGCGGGCGGTGTCGAGCGCGGTGAGGGCGTCGCGCCAGGCGCGCCAGGCGCCGTCCAGCGCCTGCGTGTCCACGCCGGCGTAGCCGTCGAGCAGGCCGCGCACGGCCTCGGGCCGCGTCAGGCTCTGCCAGGCGTGCTGGCCGTGGATGTCGAGCAGGTGCTCGCCCAGTTCGCGCAGCTGGGTGGCGGTGGCGGGGCTGCCGTTGATCCAGCCGCGGCTGCGCCCTTGCGTGTCGACGGTGCGGCGCAGCAGCAGGGCTTCGCCGTCCTCGAAGCCGCCTTCGTCCAGCCAGGCGGCCAGCGCCGGGTCGGCATCGAACTCGGCGCTCACGTCGAGCCGCTCGGCGCCTTCGCGCACCGCGCCCGCGTCGGCCCGGCTGCCCAGCACCAGCTGCAGGGCGTCGATGAGGATCGACTTGCCGGCGCCGGTTTCGCCGGTGAGCACCGTGAAGCCGGCGGCCAGATCGATGTCGAGTGCACGCACGATCACGAAGTCGCGCAGGGCGATGCGTCGCAGCGCCATCGTCAGGAACCTCCTTCGTTCCAGTGAAGTTTCTTGCGCAGGGTGTCGAAATAGCTCCAGCCCTTCGGGTGCAGGAAGCGTGCCCGGTGGTCGGAGCGCCGCACCACCACCCGGTCGCCGTGCACCAGCGAGGCCAGCGACTGCATGTCGAAATTGGCGCTCGCGTCGCGGCCGGCGACCAGCTCGATGGTGATCTCGTCGGCGTCGGGCAGCAGGATCGGGCGGTTGGACAGCGTGTGCGGCGCGATCGGCACCAGCACCCAGCCCGGGATGGCCGGATGCATCAGCGGCCCGCCGGCCGACAGCGCATAGGCGGTCGAGCCGGTGGGCGAGGCGATGATCAGCCCGTCGGCCCGCTGGTTGGCCACGAAATGGCCGCCCACCGACACCCGCAGTTCGACCATGCCGGAAGTGGCGCCGCGGTTGACCACCACGTCGTTCATGGCGAAGGCGTCGAAGACTGCTTCTTCGTCGCGGATCACCTGCGCGTGCATCAGGCTGCGGTGGTCTTCCTCGTACTCCCCGGCCAGCATGGGCGTGAGCGTGGCCTGGTAGTTGTCCAGCGGGATGTCGGTGATGAAGCCCAGGCGCCCGCGGTTGATGCCGATCAGCGGCACCCCGTAGCGCGCGAGTTGCCGGCCGATGCCCAGCATGGTGCCGTCGCCGCCCACCACCAGCCCGAGGTCGCAGCGCTCGCCGATCTGCGCCACCGACAGGGCCGGGTAGCGGCCGGCATCGCCCGCTTCGGCGCCGGCGCACTCGACCACGACCTCGCAGCCCCGGCTTTCCAGGAACGCCCCGATGTCGTCCATCACGGCATCCTGGGCGCGCGGCGCCGATGCCTGGTACTTGCCGATGAGCGCGACGCGCCGGAATGGGGGGATCATGATTCAAATTACAACACTAAAATCCTTCGACAATGCTGGACGACCGGGCCAAGTTGCTGCTCAAGACGCTCGTGGAGCGTTACATCGCCGAAGGCACGCCCGTCGGCTCGCGGACGCTGTCGCGGGCCTCGGGACTGGAGCTGTCGCCGGCGACAATCCGCAACGTCATGTCGGACCTGGAGGGGTTGGGCCTGATCGCCAGTCCGCACACCTCGGCCGGCCGCATCCCGACCGCGCGCGGCTACCGGCTGTTCGTCGACACCATGCTCACGGCGCAGCGCGAGCAGCTCGCCACGCCGTCGCTGCCGCCCGACCAGCCGCAGAAGGTGATCGCCAACGCGGCGCACCTGCTGTCCAGCCTGTCGCAGTTCGTCGGCGTGGTCATGGCGCCGCGCCGCAGCTCGGCGTTTCATCACATCGAGTTCCTGCGCCTGTCGGACCGGCGGCTGCTGATGATCATCGTCTCGCCCGACGGCGATGTGCAGAACCGCGTGATCTTTCCCGAGAAGGACTACTCGCAGTCGGAGCTCGTCGAGACCTCGAACTACATCAACGCCAACTACGCCGGCCTGTCGATCGAGCAGGTGCGCGACCGGCTCAAGTCGGAAATGGAAACGCTGCGCAGCGAGATCGCCTCGCTGATGCAAGCGGCCGTGCAGGCGAGCTCCGAAGCGATCACCGAGGCGCAGGAAGAAGTCGTGATCTCCGGCGAGCGCAACCTGCTGGCCGTGAGCGACTTCTCCAGCGACATGGGCCAGTTGCGCCGCGCCTTCGAGCTGTTCGAGCAGAAGGCGCAGATCATGCGGCTGCTGGACGTGTCGAGCCAGGCCGAAGGCGTGCGCATCTTCATCGGCGGCGAAAGCCAGGTGGTGCCCGTGGAGGAACTGTCGGTGGTCAGCGCCAACTACGAGGTCGACGGCAAGGTGGTCGGCACCCTCGGCGTGATCGGCCCCACGCGCATGCCCTACGACCGCATGATCCAGATCGTCGACATCACGTCGCGGCTGATCAGCAATGCGCTCAGCAACCCACAGCGGCGCAACTAGAATCCACGGCGAAACGGGCCGTTAGCTCAGTTGGTTAGAGCAGCGGACTCATAATCCGTTGGTCGCTGGTTCAAGCCCAGCACGGCCTACCAAGATCCCCGTCACCGCAATCTTGCGCCAGCCGACGCGAGCGGGAGGAAAAGGCGAAAAGAGCGTGCTATAATGGCAAGCTTAGCGGCTGTAGCTCAGCTGGATAGAGTACTTGGCTACGAACCAAGGGGTCGTGGGTTCGATTCCTGCCAGCCGCACCATTTTTGCGATGCAAATTGACAGCCTAGAGGCTCACCCCTCTAGGCTGTTTTCTTTTTGGGGGCCGCGGGCGCAGACGGACTCGCGGGCGGCATCGCAGCCGACAGACGGCCTGTGGCGGTACCGGTACCTTGCCCATGTCACTGGCAACCCCGACATGCAGATGGACAACATCTACGAAGCGCTGCGCGAAAGCCACGAACTGCAGCGAACCCTGTGCCGCCGCCTGGTGCGCATCCCGCCCGCCGACCCGCGCGCGCGGGAAATCTTCGAGGCCCTGCGCATCGAGCTCGCCGCGCATGCCGCCGCGGAGGAGCGCTTTCTCTATGCCCCGATCCTGATGGACGACATGGGGCTGGACCCGTCCCGCCACGCGCTGGCCGAGCACCACGAGATCGACGAGTGCGTGGAGGATCTGGCCGACGCCGACGCCGGCGCAGGCACCTGGCGGGAGAAGGCCAGGAAGCTGTCGCACGAAGTCCATCACCACCTCAAGGAGGAGGAGACGAAGTTCTTCCAGATCTCGGGCAAGATCCTGACGCCGGCCCAGAAGAAGACGCTCGCGGGCCGCTATCGCCGGGATCTGGCGCGCATGCGCAAGGTGGCCGCCGACGATTGAGGCCGGCGTGCCCTTCCTTTCTTAAGATGCCGGCATGAGCAAGGCATTCACCAAGGAAACCGAGTCCGACGACGCGGACGATGGCGCCCAGGACGGCGTGCCCGCACTGCCGGCCGGCAGCAAGAACTACATCACGCCGCAGGGCTATGCCCGGCTGCGCGAGGAACTGCTGTCGCTGATGGACGAGGAACGGCCCAAGGTGGTGGAGGCGGTGCACTGGGCGGCCAAGAACGGCGACCGCTCCGAGAATGGGGACTATCTCTACGGCAAGAAGCGGCTGCGCGAGATCGACCGGCGCATCCGCTTCCTGACCAAGCGCCTGGAGATCGCCGAGGTGACGGATCCTTCTGTGCACCAGGGGCGCGACCAGGTGTTCTTCGGCGCCACCGTGCGCTATGCCGACGAGGAGGGCGAGGCGCACGCGATCACCATCCTGGGCATCGACGAGGCCGACAGCAGCCGGCAGCAGGTGAGCTGGATCTCGCCGATCGCCCGTGCCTTGCTCAAGGCGCGCGTGGGCGACGTGGTGAAGCTGGTGACCCCGGGCGGGGTGCAGGACATCGAGGTGGTGGGGGTCGAGTACCCGCCGCCGAGCTAGAGCGTCGGCACCACGCGCACGGCCGACAGCACCGAGGGCGTGCGCCTGGCGGCGCGCAGCACGGCCTCGAGGTGGGTGCGGTCGCGCACGGCGATCACGAAGCGCAGGTCGGTGGTTTCCTGCGGCATCTCGTCGGCCATCTCGACGTGCGTGATGTCGGCCTCTGCCGTGGCCAGGGTGGCGGCGACCCGCGCGAGCACGCCCTTGTCGTTGCGCACCGCGACGACCACGCCGGTCTCGAAGGCCCGCACCGGTTCGTCCGCCCACTCCACGGCGAAGAAGCGTTCGCTGTCCCGATGGTGCAGGCGCTGGCCGACGCCGCAGTCCTCGGTGTGCACCACCAGCCCTTCGCCATGGCCCAGATAGCCGACGATCGGGTCGCCCGGGATGGGCCGGCAGCACAGCGCGAAGCGCACCGAGGAGTTCTCGCTGCCGTCCAGCGTGACGGCGCCCTGCGACACGCTTTCGTGCGCGGTGAAGCGCTCGCGGCTGAGCATGAGCGCGTCGGGCCGCTCGCCGCGCTCGGCCATCAGCGCCATCAGCCGCTTGGCGACCAGGCTGGCGATGCGCTTGCCCAGCCCGATGTCGGTGAGCAGCTCCGCCCGGTTGCGGTTGCCGGTGAAGCGCAGCAGCTTGTCCCACAGCGCCTGGTGCTCGGCATCGTCCTCGGGCAGCTTGCCCAGGCCCTCGGCGCGCAGGGCCTGGCTGAGCAGCTTTTCGCCCAGGCCCTCGGATTCGGCCTGCGCCAGGGTCTTGAGGTAGTGGCGGATCTTCGAGCGCGCGCGGCCGGTGCGCACGAAGCCCAGCCAGGCCGGATTGGGCGTGGACACCGGCGCCGTGATCACCTCGACCACGTCGCCGTTCTTGAGCTCGGTGCGCAGCGGCACCTGCTCGCCGTTGATGCGGGCGGCCGAGGTGTGGTCGCCGATGTTGGTGTGGATGGCGTAGGCGAAGTCGACCACCGTCGCGCCGCGCGGCAGTGCCATGATCTCGCTGCGCGGCGTGAACACGTAGACCGCGTCCGGGAACAGGTCGACCTTGACATGGTCCCAGAACTCGGTGGCGTCGCGCGTTTCGTCCTGGATGTCCAGCAGCGACTGCAGCCACTTGGCGCTGAGCCGCTCGCCGCTGCTGCCGCCGGCGTCGGCGGCCTTGTACAGCCAGTGCGCCGCCACGCCGGATTCGGCCACCACGTGCATGGCCTCGGTGCGCAGCTGGAACTCGACGTTGATGCCCGACGGGCCGACCAGCGTGGTGTGCAGGGACTGGTAGCCGTTGAGCTTGGCGATCGCGATATGGTCCTTGAACTTGCCCGGCAGCGGCTTGTACATCTGGTGCAGGATGCCCAGGCCGGTGTAGCAGGCGGTGACGTTCGGCAGGATCAGGCGAAAGCCGTAGATGTCGGTCACCTGGGCGAAGCTCAGGTGCTTTTCCGTCATCTTGCGGTAGATGGAGTAGAGCGTCTTCTCCCGGCCCGCGATGCGCACGCTCATGTCGGCGGCGGCGAAGGCGGTTTCCACCTCGCGCTGCACCTTCTGGATCAGGTCGCGCCGGCGCCCGCGCGCCTTGGCGACCGCCTTCGACAGGATCGCATGGCGCCAGGGGCGCAGGTGGCGGAACGACAGCTCCTGCAGTTCGCGGTAGGTCTGGTTCAGCCCCAGGCGGTAGGCGATGGGGGCGTAGATCTCCAGCGTCTCGGCCGAGATGCGGGCCCACTTCTCGCGCGGCGCGTCGCCCAGCGTGCGCATGTTGTGGGTGCGGTCGGCCAGCTTGACCAGGATCACCCGCACGTCGCGCGCCATGGCCAGCAGCATCTTGCGGAAGGATTCGGCCTGGTTCTCCTCGCGCGTGTCGAACTGCAGCTTGTCCAGCTTGGTCAGGCCGTCCACCAGGTCGGCGACCGGGGCGCCAAAGCGCTCGATCAGGTCGGGCTTGGTGACGCCGCAGTCCTCGATCGCGTCGTGCAGCAGCGCGGCCATCAGCGCCTGGGCGTCGAGCTTCCATTCGGCGCATTGCGCCGCCACGGCGATCGGGTGGGTGATGTAGGGCTCGCCGCTGTTGCGCAGCTGCCCCAGGTGTGCCTCGTCGGCGAAGCGGTAGGCGCGCCGGACCTGTTCGACGTCGTCGGGTGCGAGATAATCGAGCCGCGCCGTCAGGGCGGCGAAGCTGGCCGCAGCCGCATTCAGCGCGGCCGGACTGGGCTGCGCGTCCTTTCCCAAGGCGCTGGGCTGGGGCTTGACGACCGCACTCATGCCCCCGACTTTAGCGTGGGCACCCCCTGGGGCGCCGGAGGACGCAAAAAAGGCACCGCATGCGGTGCCTTTTTTGTTGTCGACGTACATCAGCTCAGCCGGGAACCTTCTTGAGCATTTCCAGGCCGACCTTGCCGGCGGCGATCTCGCGCAGGGCCGTCACGCCCGGCTTGTTCTTGCTCTCGATCTTGGGGGCGTGCCCCTGGCTCAGCATGCGGGCGCGGTAGGTGGCGGCGAGCACGAGCTGGAAGCGGTTCGGGATCTGTTGCAGACAATCTTCGACGGTGATGCGAGCCATGGAAACTCCCGGGGAGAAAAGGGGGCAGAAGGTGGATATCAGGGAATGTTGAGCGCGGCGAAGGTGTCGGCACGGGCACGCCGCTGCGCGGAGTAGCGCAACCGCTGCGCATGGACGATCGCTTTCAGATCGAAGAGCGCGCGCTCAAATAACTCATTGATTATAACGAAATCGAACTCCTGGGCGCGCGCCATCTCCTGGGCGGCGTTGCGCAGGCGCAGTTCGATGATCTCCGACGTGTCCTCGCCGCGCCGCTCCAGCCGCGAGCGCAGCTCCTCCCAGCTCGGCGGCAGGATGAAGATCAGCACGGCGTTGGCGAAGGTTTCCCGGATCTGCAGGGCGCCCTGGAAGTCGATTTCCAGGATCACGTCGGCGCCCTGGGCGATGCGCTCCTCGATCGCCTTCTTGGAGGTGCCGTAGCGCTGGCCGTGGACATGGGCCCACTCGACGAAGGTGTTGGCCTGCACCATCGCGTCGAACTCGGCGGGGGAGACGAAGAAGTACTCCCGCCCGTGCTTTTCCTGGCCGCGCGGCGGCCGGGTGGTGTGGGAGACCGACGGCTGCACCGCCGCGTCGAGTTCCATGAGCGCCTTCACGAGGCTCGACTTGCCGGCGCCGCTGGGCGCCGCCACCACGAAGATGTTGCCGGGGTAGTCCATGGGCTGTGTGCTCATTCGATGTTCTGCACCTGCTCACGCATCTGCTCGATCAGCACCTTCATGTCCACGCCGATGCGCGTCAGCTCGAGGGCGGCGGATTTCGAACCCAGGGTGTTGGCCTCGCGGTGCAGTTCCTGGATGAGGAAATCCAGCCGCTTGCCGATCTCGCCGCCCTTGGCCAGCAGCCGCTCGATCTCGTCGAGGTGCGAGGCCAGGCGCGTGAGTTCCTCGGCCACGTCGATGCGGATGGCGAAAGCGGTGGCTTCGGCCAGCGCGCGGTCCTGGGCGGCCTCGGGCGCGGTGCCGCCGGCCAGGCCCATGGCCTCCTGCCAGCGTTCGAGGAAGCGGGTGCGCTGCTGTTCGACCAACTGCGGGACCAGCGGTTCGGCCTGCGCGGCCAGGGCGCGCAGCTGGCCCAGCCGCTCGCCGAGCATGGCCGCCAGCCGTTCGCCCTCGCGCTCGCGCGCGGCCAGGAGGTCGTCCAGCGCCTGGTCGACCAGCGCGGGCAGGTCGGCGCCCGCGTCGCCGCGCGGACCGGATTCGCCCGCGGCCAGGCGCAGCACGTCGGCCACGCTGAGTTCGCGCGCGCCCGGCAGCCAGGCGCGCACGGCGTCCTGCGCCCCGTTCAGGCGCTGCAGCAGCCGGGCGGAGGGTTCCACGATGCCGGCGCCGGCCGCGCTCTCGAAGGCCGCGCGCACTTCCACCTTGCCGCGCTTGAGGCGGCGCACCAGCCGTTCGCGCAGGGCGGGCTCGTGCTGCCGCAGTTCCTCGGGCAGCTTGAAGCTGAGGTCGAGAAAGCGGCTGTTGACCGACCGGATCTCGACCCCGAGGCGGCCGGCGGCGGGAGCGCGCGCATCGGTCTCGGAGGGGCTGCCGGCGGCGCCTTTCTGGCGGCTGGCGTAGCCGGTCATGCTGTAAACTGGCATCGCGCCTCGCTTCTCGTGTATCTGGTTTGCACGCTTTCGGGGATGCCGGCCGCGCCTTCGCTTGCCGCACCATCGCCTTCGGGCGAAACTGCCGGATTATGTCAAAGGTCAAGCCCTCGCCCCTGTTGCCCGATACCGTGATCGGCGGCTACCGCGTCGTGCGCCGCCTCTCGGCGGGCGGCTTCGGCGTCGTGTACCTGGCCGTCGACCCCTCGGGCCAGCAGGTGGCGATCAAGGAATACCTCCCGTCCTCCCTGGCCACCCGCGGCGTCGGCGAGCTGGCGCCCCTGGTGCCGCCCGAAAAGCTGTCGCTGTACCGGCTGGGGCTCAAGAGCTTCTTCGAGGAAGGCCGCTCGCTGGCGCAGATCTCGCACGCGTCGGTGGTGAGCGTGCTCAACTTCTTCCGCGAGAACGAGACGGTCTACATGGTCATGAACTACCTGGAGGGCGCGACCCTGCAGGATTTCATCGTCACCGCGCGCGACCTCAAGAAGCAGAAGGTGTTCCGCGAATCGACCATCCGCTCGCTGTTCGACGAGATCCTGCGCGGCCTGCGCATCGTGCACCAGCACAAGATGCTGCACCTGGACATCAAGCCGGCCAACATCTTCGTGACCGACGACGACCGCGCGGTGATGATCGACTTCGGCGCCGCGCGCGAGGTGCTGAGCAAGGAAGGCAACTTCATCCGCCCGATGTACACGCCCGGCTTCGCCGCCCCCGAGATGTACCGGCGCGACTCGTCGATGGGGCCGTGGACCGACATCTACGCCATCGGCGCCTGCATCTACGCCTGCATGCAGGGCTATCCGCCCAACGACGCGCCGCAGCGCATCGAGAAGGATCGCCTGGGCCTGTCGCTGTCGCGCCTGCGCGGCATCTACTCCGACAACCTGATCGAGGTGGTGGAGTGGTGCATGTCGCTCGACCCGCTGTCGCGGCCGCAGTCGGTGTTCGCGCTGCAGAAGGAGCTCAGCCGCGAGGGCGAGCGGCGCTACACCAAGCTGTCGATCGGCGAGAAGATGCGGCTGTCGCTGGACAACATGCGATCGTTCGAGAAGAAGGGGCTGCCCAAGGCGCCCGCACCCACCACGCGACCGGTATGAAATTCTCCGTATTCCAGGTCAGCCGCAAGGGCGGACGCGCCAAGAACGAAGACCGCATGGGCTATTGCTACACGCGCGAGTCGGGGCTGTTCGTGCTGGCCGACGGCATGGGCGGGCACCCCGAGGGCGAGGTGGCGGCGCAACTGGCGCTGCAGACCGTGGCGGCGCTCTACCAGCGCGAGGCGCGCCCCCTGGTCAAGGACGTCAAGACCTTCCTGGCCTCGGCCGTGATGTCGGCGCACCACCAGATCATGCGCTACGCCGGCAACAAGGCGATGCTCGACACGCCGCGCACCACCATCGTGGCGGCCGTGCTGCAGGGCACCACCGCGACCTGGGTGCACTGCGGCGATTCGCGGCTGTACGTGGTGCGCGACGGCGAGCTGCTCACCCGCACGCGCGACCATTCGCACGCGGAGCGCCCGCGCCCCAACGTGACCGATCCGCTGATCAACCGCAACCTGCTGCTGACCTGCCTGGGCTCGCCGACCACGCCGCTGTTCGAGGTTTCCGCGCCGCTCGCGCTGCAGCAGGGCGACCGCATCATGCTGTGCTCCGACGGGCTGTGGGGCGTCATGGACGATGCGCAGATCGTGCGCACCCTGTCGAGCCGGCAGGTGTCCGACGCAGCGCCCGAACTCGTGGAGCTGGCGCTGCGCCGCGGCGGCAACCATGGCGACAACGTCACCATGATCGCGCTCGAGTGGGAGACGCCCGACGCGCCCGGAAGCGAGCGCGGCGTGTCCACCGACAGCATCAGCGACGGCGTCTTCGCCTCCACCATCCAGGCCGGCATGCCGGCCGACGGCGAGATCGACGACCTGGACGACGACGCGATCGAGCGCTCGATCGCCGAGATCAACGAGGCGATCCGCCGTTCGGCCGAGCGCAAGAGCTGATCCCTTTTCTTTCCCTTCTTCCTTCTTTCGACATGACAGCTTTCACACGAAGCGGCGGCCGCGCCGCCGACCAGCTGCGCCCGGTGCGCATCACCCGGGGCTTCACCATCCACGCCGAAGGCTCGGTGCTCATCGAGTTCGGCCAGACGCGCGTGCTGTGCACCGCCTCGGTGGAAGAGAAGGTGCCGCCGCACAAGCGCGGCAGCGGCGAAGGCTGGGTGACGGCTGAATACGGCATGCTGCCGCGCGCTACCCACACGCGCAGCGACCGCGAGGCCGCGCGCGGCAAGCAGAGCGGCCGCACGCAGGAGATCCAGCGCCTGATCGGCCGCTCGATGCGCGCGGTGTTCGACCTGGCCGCGCTCGGCGAGCGCACCATCCACCTGGACTGCGACGTGCTGCAGGCCGACGGCGGCACCCGCACCGCCGCCATCACCGGCGCCTTCGTGGCGGCGCACGACGCCGTCGGCAAGCTGCTGGCCGCTGGCCGCATCCCGGCCACGCCGATCCGCGGCCACGTGGCGGCGGTGTCGGTGGGCATCGTCGGCGGCACGCCGCTGCTGGACCTCGAATACACCGAGGACTCGGCCTGCGACACCGACATGAACGTGGTGATGACCGGCGCGGGCCATTTCGTCGAGGTGCAGGGCACCGCCGAGGGCGTGGCCTTCTCGCGCCAGGAGATGACGGCCCTGCTGGACCTGGCCGACAAGGGCATCGGCGAGCTGATCGCCCTGCAGCAGCAGGCACTGGCCGCCGAGGATTGACGGGGATGTCGATGCGGCTGGTCCTGGCCTCCAACAACGCCGGCAAGCTGGAAGAGCTGCAGCAGCTGCTGGCGCCGCTGGGCGTCACGCTGGTGCGCCAGTCCGAGCTCGGCGTGGGCGAGGCGCAGGAGCCCTTTCGCACCTTCGTCGAGAACGCGCTCGCCAAGGCGCGCCACGCCAGCAGCGCGACCGGCCTGCCCGCGATCGCCGACGATGCCGGCCTGTGCGTCGATGCCTTCGGCGGCCTGCCGGGCGTCGACACCGCCTACTACGCCACGCAGTTCGGCTACGCCAAGGGCGACGCCAACAACGTCAAGGCGCTGCTTGAGCAGATGGACGGCGTCGCCGACCGGCGCGCGGCGCTGGTGAGCACGCTCGTCGCGCTGCGCCGCCACGACGATCCCGAGCCGCTGATCGCCGTCGGCCGCGTGGTCGGCGAGATCGCGCGCGTGCCGACGGGCGACAACGGCTTCGGCTTCGATCCCGTCATGTACCTGCCGGCCTTCGGCCGCACCTTCGCGCAACTCCCGCCCCAGGAGAAGAACGCCCACAGCCATCGCGGCCAGGCGGCGCGCGCGATGCTGGCGCTGATGCGCGAGCGCTGGCTGTGAGCGCGCCGCCGGTGCCCATCCGGCCCGCGGCGGCCCAGGGCGCGGCGCAGGCCAACGACGTGCTGCACTGGATGCGGCCCGGCCCGCTGCAGCTGCCCGCGCTGCCGCCGCTGTCGCTCTATGTGCACCTGCCCTGGTGCCTGCGCAAATGCCCCTACTGCGACTTCAACTCGCACGAATGGCGCCGCGAGGGCGAGGCGATTCCGGAGCAGGATTACCTGGACGCGCTGGTGGCCGACCTCGATGCCGCGCTGCCGCTGATCTGGGGCCGGGCGGTCCACACCGTCTTCATCGGCGGCGGCACGCCGAGCCTGTTCTCGCCCACGGCCATCGACCGCCTGCTCGGCGACCTGCGCGCCCGCCTCAAGCTGGCGCCCGACTGCGAGATCACGCTGGAGGCCAATCCCGGCACCTTCGAGCGCGACCGCTTCCGCGCCTACCGCGCCGCGGGCGTGACGCGCCTGTCGGTCGGCGTGCAGAGCTTCAACGACGCGCACCTGCAGGCGCTGGGCCGCGTGCACGACCGCGCGCAGGCCATCGCGGCGGTGGAGGAGGCCGCCGGCGCCTTCGACACATTCAACCTCGACCTGATGTACGCCCTGCCGGGCCAGACGCCCGGGCAGCTCGACGCCGACCTGGCGCAGGCGCTGGCGCTCGCGCCGCCGCACCTGTCGGTCTACCACCTCACGATCGAGCCCAACACCCGCTTCGCCAAGTACCCGCCGCAGGTGCCCGACGACGACACGGCCTACGCCATGCTCGACCGCATCACCGAGCGCACGGCTGCGCAGGGCCTGGCGCGCTACGAAGTCTCGGCCTACGCGCGCGAAGGCCATGCGTGCGCCCACAACCTCAACTACTGGCAGTTCGGCGACTACCTCGGCATCGGCGCCGGGGCGCACAGCAAGCTGAGCTTCGCGCACCGCATCGGCCGGCAGGTGCGCTTTCGCGACCCGCGCCTGTACATGGAGAACGCGCGCGCCGGCAGCGCCGTGGCGCAGAGCGAGGAAGTGGCGCTGGCCGACCTGCCTTTCGAATTCATGCTCAACGCGATGAGGCTGCGCGAGGGCTTCACGCTGGCCCAGTTCAGCGAGCGCACCGGCCTGGCGCTGACGGCGATCCAGCGCGGCCTGGAGCAGGCGGAACGCCAAGGACTCGTTGCGCGCGACCTGCATCGTGTCTGGCCCACCGAGCGGGGAATGGACTTCCTGAGCGATCTGCAGGCGCTGTTCCTGCCCGAGGCGTAAGACGCCCGCGCACTAGAATCGACGGTCCGGAGAGTTGGGTGAGTGGTTTAAACCAGCAGTCTTGAAAACTGCCGACGGGCAACCGTCCGTGGGTTCGAATCCCACACTCTCCGCCAGCAGCCCAGCAACCACGCGGGTTGCAGCCAGGGCGGCACGTTCACCCCCCATTTCCTCTCTATTTGCTTGGCGCTGCCTGGAGCCTTGCTGCAGGCTTGCGCGTAGAAGGCTGGTAGGCACGTAGAGAGGCCGTCGGCGAAACGGTGAGCGGGGAGCGATGGCAGATGTCCCGAATTCGCAATGTCATGTCCCAACATGGCAATTCCTGACACCGGTGGCGCCGTCAGACTTCGAGGCATCCTGTCAGATGCAATTCGGAGACAACCAGATGAAATTGCTTGCTCGCGCAGCGCTCGCGCTGCTGGGATGGGCTCTGGCCTGCACCGCATGGGCCTGGACCGATCGTCCCCTCAAACTCATCGTCCCGGCGCCCGCCGGCGGCACGATGGACATCGTCGCCCGGGTGGTCGGCCAGCAGTTGTCGGCCGAGATCCGCCAGCCCGTCGTGGTCGAGAACAAGCCGGGTGCCGGCGGGTCCATCGGCATCCAGGCCATGCTCCAGGCACCCGCGGACGGCAACACGCTGGTGATGGCCGCGAGCAATGTGCTGGCGGAAATACCCCACGTCATGAAGGTGCCCTTCGATCCCCTGCGGGACGTCGTTCCGATTGCCTCGCTCGCCAGGTCGGGCGTGGTGCTGGTGACGTCGGCCAGTTACCCTTCAACGGACTTCACCGGCCTGATCTCGCATCTGCGCAGCCGCAAGGGCGCCACCACCTTTGCCAGCTACAGCGCAGGCACCGTGTCGCACTATGCGGGGCTGATGCTGAGCGAGCAGGCCGGACTGGACATGCAGCATGTGGGTTATGCAGGTTCGCCGCCTGCGCTGCAGCACCTGCTGGGCGGCCAGATCGACATCATGTTCGACGGGATGCTCACCTCCGTGCCGCTCATCAAGGCCGGCAGGCTCAGGGCCTACGCCTTCTCCGGCAAGGCCCGCTCCAAGCATCTGCCGGAGGTGCCGACGCTGGCGGAGCTCGGCCATCCCGAACTGCAGTTCGTCGGGTGGGTCGGGCTGATCGGCTCGGCCAAGCTCAAGCCCGAGCTGCTCGCGAAGATCCACGCCGCCGTGGCGAACGCGGCCGGCTCGCCGGTGGTGCGCCAGAAGCTGCTGGACGTGGGCCTGGAACCCGAAGTCGACGTCGACACCCCGGCGCTGATGCGCGAAACCCGGCAGCTGTCCGAGCGCAATGCGGCCATCGTCCGCAAGTACCAGATCCAGATGAACTGACGCGGCCCACCCTCACGAGGAGACATCATGAAAGTCAGGCAGATCACCCCCGCGATCGGCGCCGAGATCAGCGAGGTCCATCTCGGCGAAGCCTCGCGCCAGCCCGCCCTGTTCGAGGAGATCAAGGCCCTGCTGCTGAAGCACCGGGTACTGTTCTTTCGCGGGCAGGAGATCACCCGGGCCGAGCACGTGGCGTTCGCGCGCTGCTTCGGCCCGCTGGAAGACCACCCGGTGGTCGGCAGCGACCCTGACCACCCCGGCCTGGTGCGCATCTACCGCAGCGACAACCCGCACAGCTACGAAAACGTCTACCACTGCGACGGCCTGTGGCGCGCCAACCCGGCCATGGGCGCCGTGCTGCGCTGCATCGAGTGCCCGGACATCGGCGGCGACACGATCTGGGTCAACATGGCGAAGGCCTACGAGGAGCTGCCGGACTACGTCAAGACGCAGATCGCCAACCTGCGTGCCAAGGCCAGCATCGAGCACAGCTTCGGCGCGGTGATGACGCCCGAGGCGCGTGCCAGGCTGGTGCAGGAACACCCCGCCGCCGAGCACCCCGTGGTGCGCACGCATCCCGAAACCGGCGAGAAGGTGCTGTTCGTGGGTGCGGGCTTCACCTCGCATTTCGTGAACTGGAGCACGCCCGAGAACGTGCGCCACGGCATCGACAAGTCGCCCGGCGCATCGCTGCTGCTGAACTACCTGACCAGCCGCGCCAGCATCCCCGAATACCAGGTGCGCTGGTCCTGGAAGCCGGGCGACATCGTGGTCTGGGACAACCGCAGCACACAGCACTACGCCTGCAACGACTACTTCCCCGCCCCGCGCAAGATGGAACGCGCCGGCATCGTCGGTGATGTCCCCTACTGAACCCGCGCGCTTTCCCAGGAGAGAACCATGAACTTCCTCGACGGCCACCTGTTCCCCGAAAACCAGCAGCCGCTGATCATCACCGCCGCCCCCTATGCCCCGGGCTGGCTGCCCTCGGACTTCCCGGAAGACATCCCGGTGACGATGGAAGCGCAGATCCAGAAGGCGGTGGACTGCTACAACGCCGGCGCCACGGTGCTGCACCTGCACGTGCGCGAGCTCGACGGCAAGGGCAGCAAGCGCCTCTCGAAGTTCAACGAGCTGATCGCCGGCGTGCGCAAGGCGGTGCCGGAGATGATCATCCAGGTGGGCGGCTCCATCAGCTTCGCGCCCGAGAACGAGGGCCAGGCGGCCAGGTGGCTCTCCGACGACACGCGCCACATGCTGGCCGATCTGGAGCCGGTGCCCGACCAGGTGACGGTGACGGTGAACACCTCGCAGATGAACGTGACCGATCAGGCCGAGGACGCGGACTTCGCCGGCACCTCGCGCGCCAACCCGGCCATCTTCAATGCCTACAAGGAGATGACCGTACCGGCCCAGCCCGGCTGGGTGGAGGAGCACGTCCGGCGCCTCACCCAGGCCGGCATCCAGAGCGCCTTCCAGTGCTACAACCTGAACAGCTTCGAGTCGGTGGAGCGGCTGATGCGCCGCGGCATCTACAAGGGGCCGCTGGTGATGAACTGGGTCGCCATCGCCGGCGGCATGGACACGCCCAGCGTGTACAGCCTGGCCAACTTCGTGCGCGCCGTGCCCGACGGCGCGGTGCTGACCGTGGAGAGCAACGTGCGCAACGTGCTGCCGGTCAACATGTTCGGCATCGCCATGGGCCTGCACGTGCGCTGCGGCACCGAGGACTGCCTGTGGAACCAGGACCGCAGCGCCAAGGCCAGCACGGTGTCGCAGATCGAACAGCTGGTGCGCATCTCGCGCGAGTTCGGCCGCCCCATCGCCACGGCCAGCCAGGCCCGCGAGATCAGCAGGATCGGCGTCTTCTACGACACGGTGGAGGAATCGCTGCTGGCCAACGGCTTCGCGCCCAACCGCAACGGCGGCAATCAGGGCTTCCTGCGCAAGGCGGCCTGAGGGCCTGCGGCCGCCGGCGCGGGGTGGGCCGTGAGCCGGCGGCGCCATTGCGAGACGGTGCAGCCGAAGTGCGCCCGGAACCAATGGCTGAAGCCGCTGGGTGCCGAGAAGCCGAGCAGCTGCGAGACTTCGGCGATCGGCATGCTGCTGCCCCGGAGGTGGCGCATGGCGATCTCCACGCGCACTTCGTCCAGCAGCTCGCTGAACGTGAGCCCCTCCTCGCTCAGGTGGCGATGCAGCGTCCGCCGATCCACGCGCAGATGCCGCGCGACCGCCTCCGCGGTGCAACGGCCGCCCGGCAGCAGGGCCAGGATCAGCTCGCGGCAGGTATCGCTGGCGCGGTGTTCATGACGCTGGAGGGCGGACTCCAGGTAGGCGCGGGCAAATCGCGCGGCGTCGGGATCCTGGGTGCTCCGAGTGTGCTGCAGGTCGGCCGACGCGCAGACCACCCCGTTGAACGGCTGATCGAAAACCACATGGCGACCGAAGAAGCGCCGATGGGAGGCCTCGTCGGCCGGTGATGTGTGCGTGAAGCACACCTTGCGCGGGCGCCAGCCGGGGCCGACGAGTTCGGTCAGGATGCGGAACATCACTCCCACGGCCAGTTCCATGGATTGGCGGGTCGCCAGGCCGGGGCTCGGCAGCAGGTCTTCGCGGATCACGACGTCGCTCCCCCGGTCCTCGATGCGCGTGATCAGCGAGGCATTGAGCAGCTTCAGGTAGCGGCACAGCGTGTCGAGCGCCTGGCGTGGCGTGGCCTCCTCCCGCAGCACGAGGCTGATCGGGCCCAGGTTCGAGAGCGAGCGGCGCGCGGCCAGCCGCAGGGCGAAGTCCTCCACGCCGGTCGTGCGCGCGGCGAGTTCGAGGACTTCGCGCACGGCATCGCCGGGGATGAGCGTCTCCGGGTCCCGCAGCAGCCGGGCGGACAGGCCGACCTTGCGCAGCAGCGCCTGCGGATCGCCGCCCAGCGAGCGGACGAGATCGACGTATCCGCTCAGGCTGGCGCTGCGGATGAGGCGGCCCAGCCCCTTCGCGCCGGTTCGATGCGGTGCCATGGCGGCGCTACGCCCTTGCCTTTCCAGCACCCGGCCGCCGCGGCCGGACCGCGCGCCGGGCCTGCGATGCCGAACGGCCGCGCCATGCCTCGGGCGAACAGCCGAACCGGGCGCCGAACCACCGGGTGAAGGCGCTGTGCGTGCTGTAGCCCAGCATGGCCGCCACCTCGCCCAGGCTGTAGCGGCCGTTGGCCACATAGCGGCGGGCGAGCTCCTGCCGGACCTCGTTGATGAGCTGCTTGAAGGTCAGTGTGTGCCCGTCGAGCTCGCGCTGCAGCGTACGCATGCTCATCCCCAACCCCAGCGCCACGGACTTGCAGGTGGCACGCCCTGTCGGCAGCATGAGGTAGATCGCCTTGCGCACCTCCTGGTCGATCGAGCGCTCGCGATCGCCCGGCAGGTCCGCGATCATCTTGCGGGCGTAGTCCGCCAGGACGGGATCGGCACCCGGATTGGGCACGTCCAGGTCCGCCGCCCGGCACACCAGCCCGTTGAAGGCGCCGTCGAACTCGACGCGGCACTTGAAGAAGCGGCGGTGGAAGGCCTGGCTGGACGGTGGCCCGTGGGTGAAGTTCACGCTGGCCGGCTGCCACTGGTCTCCCAGCAGGGCCTCGCACATGCGGTAGAGCACCCCGATCGCCAGTTCGATGGACTGCCGCGCGTCCACCGCGACGGCCAGCTCCTCGCGCAGGATGACCAGGCTGCCGACGTCCTCGATCTGGATCGCCAGCCGTTCGTTGAGCAGGTGCAGGTGCTCGATCAGCGTGAGCAGGACCTGCCGCAGCGTCGGCTGATGCATGAGCAGCAGGCTGACCACGCCGAAGTTCGACAGCTGGCGCCGGGCGGCGATGCGCAGGCCGAAGGCTTCGCAATCCGTCTGGCGGGCCGCGTCCTCCAGCAGACGCGCCACGCGGTCTGCCTCGACCAGCTGGTCCGGCTGCCGGAGCAACTGCACTCGCAGGCCTGCCTTGCGCAAGGCGGCACCCGGGTCGTAGCCCAGTTCCTGCGCCACCTCCGGGAAGTTCGTCAGCGCCGCCGCACGTACCAAAGCCGTCATCGTCGAGTCTCTCTGCGTGATGTCATTCTGGCATGAAATGTCAAGCGAATGGCACGAAATGCAAAGCGCTGCGGGCCTCGCACTTCTACAGTTCCTCTCATGCGCTTCGCCCTTGAGCCCGAGGGGAGGGCGAGCCGAGAAATACACGACGACAAGGCGTTCTGCGGGCCGGCCGCAGGCAGTCGTCGACCCACATGGAGACAAGCATGCGGATCGAACCCTTGACCTGCGTCATCGGCGCACAGCTCAGCGGCATCAGCCTGGCCGATGCGGCGCGGGACGACGATCTGTTCGCGGAGATCAAGGCACTGCTGCTGCGGCACAAGGTGCTGTTCCTGCGCGACCAGGACATCAGCCGCGCCGATCACGTCGCCTTCGCCCGCCGCTTCGGCGAGCTGGAAGACCACCCGGTCGCCGGCAGCGATCCGGAGCACCCGGGGCTGGTGCGCATCTACAAGACGCCGGACGCGCCCAACGACCGCTACGAGAACAGCTGGCACACCGACGCGACCTGGCGCGAGGCGCCGCCGATGGGCTGCGTGCTGCGCTGCGTCGAGTGCCCCCCGGTGGGCGGCGACACGATGTGGGCCAACATGGCCGTGGCCTACGAGCGGCTGCCCGAGCACGTCAAGGAACTGATCGCGCCGCTGCGTGCCCGCCACAGCATCGAGTGCACCTTCGGCGCGGCCATGCCCATCGAGAAGCGCCTCGCGCTCAAGGTGCAGTACCCGGATGCCGAGCACCCGGTGGTGCGCACCCATCCCGAGACCGGCGAGAAGGTGCTGTTCGTCAACGGCTTCACCACGCACTTCACCAACTTCCACACGCCGGCCAACGTGCGCTACGGCCAGGACTTCACGCAGGGTTCCTCGTCGCTGCTGCAGTACCTGATCAGCCAGGCCGCGATTCCCGAGTACCAGGTGCGCTGGCGCTGGCAGCCCGACAGCGTGGCCATCTGGGACAACCGGGCCACGCAGCACTACGCCGTGATGGACTACCCGCCCTGCCACCGAAAGATGGAACGCGCCGGAATCGTCGGCACGCCGACTTTCTGACCTTCCGCTTCAACCCGACTCACATTCACGGAGCTTTCGATGAACTTCCTCGACGGTCACCTGTTCCCGGAAAACCAGCAGCCGCTGGTCATCACCGCCGCGCCCTATGCGCCCTCGTGGCTGCCCTCCGACTTTCCCGGCGAGATCGCCGTGACGATGGAAGCGCAGATCCAGAAGGCGGTGGACTGCTACAACGCCGGCGCCACGGTGCTGCACCTGCACGTGCGCGAGCTGGACGGCAAGGGCTCCAAGCGCCTGTCCAAGTTCAACGAGCTGATCGCCGGCGTGCGCGCCCGCGTGCCCGAGATGATCATCCAGGTGGGCGGCTCGATCAGCTTCGCGCCGGAAACCGATGGCGCCGCCGCCAAGTGGCTGTCGGACGACACCCGCCACATGCTGGCCGAACTGGACCCCAAGCCGGACCAGGTGACGGTCACCATCAACACCTCGCAGATGAACATCCTGGAGCAGTTCGATTGGCGCGACATCCAGGGCTCGTCGATGGAAGACCCGGCCGTCTTCAACGCCTACAAGGAGATGACGGTGCCGGCGCAGCCGGGCTGGGCCGAGGAGCACATCCGGCGCCTGTCTGCCGCGGGCATCCAGAGCGCCTTCCAGTGCTACAACATCAACAGCTTCGAATCCGTGGAGCGGCTGATGCGCCGCGGCATCTACAAGGGCCCGCTGGTCATGAACTGGGTGGCCATCGGCGGCGGCATGGACGTGCCCAACGTCTACAGCCTGGCCAACTTCGTGCGCGCCGTGCCCGACGGCGCCATGCTCACCGTGGAAAGCTCGGTGCTCAACGTGCTGCCGGTCAACATGATGGGCATCGCCATGGGCCTGCACGTGCGCACGGGCACGGAAGACAACCTGTGGAACCAGTCGCGCACGGCCAAGATCGGCACGGTTGCGCAGATCGAGCAGCTGGTGCGCATCTCCCGCGAGTTCGGACGTCCGATCGCCACGGCGCAACAGGCGCGCGAGATCTGCAAGATCGGCGTGTTCTACGACACAGTGGAAGAGACGCTGCTGGCCAACGGTTTCGCGCCCAATCGCGACGGCCGCCAGCAGGGCTTCTTGCGCAAGGCGGCCTGAGCGCCAAGTTCGCCGGCACAAGAACAACTGGAGACACTGCGATGAATGAGACCCGGAGCATCCTTCGCCACCTGAGGCCATTGGCCATGGCCCTGGCCGTCGCGCCCCTGCTCGCCCACGCCTGGACCCAAAAACCGGTACGGGTCGTGGTGCCGGCGCCTGCGGGCGGCACCATGGACGCGGTGGCCCGGATCCTGTCCGAGGCCATCTCGGCCGAGATCGGGCAGCCGGTGATCGTCGACAACAAGCCCGGCGCAGGCGGCGCGATCGGCGTGCAGGCGCTGCTCAACGCGCCCGCCGACGGGCAGACGATCATGTTCATGGTCAGCAACATCCTGACCGAGATCCCGCTGGTGATGAAGACCAGCTTCGATCCGGTCAAGGACGTCAAGCCCGTGACCATGGTGGCGCGCTCGACGATGGTGCTGGTGGGCGCGCCGGCGGTGCCCGCCAACGACCTGAAGGGCCTGATCGGCTACATGAAGAGCGGCAAGGGCGGGCCCGCCAGCTACGCCTCCTATTCCGCGGGAACGAGTTCGCACTACGCCGGCGCCATCTTCGCGAAGAAGGCGGGACTGGACCTGCAGCACGTGCCCTTCGCCGGCTCGCCCCCGGCGCTGCAGAACCTGATGGGCGGCCAGGTGGACATCATGTTCGACGGCATGGTCACCTCGCTGCCGATGATCAAGGCCGGCAAGCTCAAGGTCTTCGGCGTGGGCTATGGCTCGCGGCTGCCCCAGTTGCCGGACGTTCCCACGATGGCCGAGCAGGGCTTCGGCGAGATCGACTTCTCGAACTGGGCCGGCGCCATCGTGTCGTCCAAGATGCCCGACGACATCGTGAAGCAGATCGATGCGGTCCTCACGAAGGCGGCCGCATCGCCGAAGGTGCAGGAAAAACTGGTCGCGCAGAACTTCATGCCGGTGACCAGCGAAAGTCCCGCACAGCTCACCAAGCTCACCCGCGACGAGTACGAGCGCAACGCGCAGATCGTCAAGACCTACAACATCCAGCTCAACCAGTGAGCCTTGAAGGCTGCCATGACTGCCCCCACCGTCCTGGTCGTTCCCGGCCTGCGCGACGCGGCGCCACGGCACTGGCAGACGCTGCTCGAGGCCGATCTACGCGAGCGCGGTCAGCCGGTGGCGAGCGTGCCGCCGATGGGCCGCGAAGCCCTCGATTGCGAGGCGCGGGTCGCCGCCATCGAGCAGGCCGTGCAGGCCCTCGCCGGCCCGGCCGTGCTGGTCGCGCACAGCGGCGGCTGCATCATGGTCGCGCACTGGGCCCGGCGCAGCACGCGACCGGTCCACGGCGCGCTGCTGGCGGCGCCGCCGGACTTCGAGCGGCCGATGCCCGAGGGTTACCCGAGCCTGGAGGCGCTGGCCGCTAGCGGCTGGCTGCCGGTGCCGCGCGAGCGGCTGCCGTTTCGCAGCATCGTCGGCGCCAGCCGCAACGATCCGCTGGCCGAGTACCAGCGCGCCGCGAGCCTGGCTGACGCCTGGGGCAGCGAGACGGTCGACCTCGGCGAAGTCGGCCACCTGAACCCCGCATCGGGCTTCGGCCCCTGGCCGCGCGCCCTGGAATTCATCGCGCAGTTGTCGGCAGCCGCCTGAGCGGCGTCGCGCACTCCCCCAACACAGATCCCACCAAGGAAAGACATGTCCAAAGCCATCCGCTTCTACGAAATCGGCGGCCCCGAAGTGCTGAAGTTCGAGGACGTCGACGTCGGCGAACCCGGCCCCGGCCAGGCGCGTGTGCGCCACAGCTACATCGCGCTGAACTTCATCGACACCTATTTCCGCACCGGCCGCTATCCGCTGGCGCTGCCCGAAGGCGTGGGTTCGGGCCTGGGCTCCGACGCGGTGGGCGTGGTCGAGGCCGTCGGCCCCGGCGTGGCGGACATCCAGGTCGGCGACCGCGTCGGCTACCTCATCGGGCCCCAGGGCGCCTACTCGCAGGTGCGCGTGATGCCGGCCGAGGTGCTGATCCCGCTGCCCGAGGGCATTTCGGACCGCACCGCCGCCACGCTGATGATGAAAGGCATGACGGCACAGTACCTGTTCCGGCAGGTGTATCCGCTGCAGGGCGGCGAGACGATCCTCTACCACGCGGCCGCCGGCGGCGTGGGCCTGATCGCCTGCCAATGGGCGCGCGCCATGGGCGTGACCATGATCGGCACCGTCAGCACCGACGAGAAGGCCGAACTCGCCCGGGTCAACGGCTGTGCCCACACCATCGTGACCTCGCGCGAGAACATCGTCCAGCGCGTCAAGGAGATCACCGACGGCAAGGGCGTGCCCGTGGTCTACGACTCGGTGGGCAAGGACACGTTGATGGACTCGCTGGACTGCCTGCAGCCGCGCGGCTCGCTGGTCAGCAACGGCACCTCGTCGGGCTCGGTGGTGATCGACTCGCAGATGCTGGCCGCCAAGGGCTCGATCTGGATGACGCGGCCCGCGATGATGCACTACATCCAGCCGCGCGCGCACATGCTGGACATGGCCCGCGAACTGTTCGACCACGTGCTGGCCGGGCGCATCGTCAGCGAGCCCAAGCAGGTGTTCGCGCTCGCCGATGCGGCCGAGGCCCACCGCGCGCTCGAATCCCGCAAGACCACCGGATCGACCGTCCTGGTGCCCTGACGCCCCGCGCGCGGAGGGACTCCTGAATGAACGTGACGGCCATGCAGGCCTGGCTTGCACGTGCACGGCTGCTGTTCCCGGCCGCCCCGGCGATTGCTCTGCCGCGCTGGATGCCATGAAGTCGGCGGCCCGGCCTGCCGGGGCCGCCAAACGCAGGGCGGCGGGCGAAGCCCGCTGCGATCCAACTGGTCGATGTGAGGAGAACCCATCCATGAAGAAACTGATGCTGGCGCTGTCCGCGCTCGCCGCCGCCGGCACCGCCGCGGCGCAATCGTCCGCCACTGTCTTCGGCGTCATCGACGCCGGCGTCAGCCACTACAGCACCAAGAGCCGCTCCTGGGGCCTGACGCTGCCGCGGCAGGTGACGCAGAGCCAGACGGTGCTGTCGCCTTCCGGCTACGCGTCCAGCCGGCTGGGCTTCCGCGGCACCGAGGACCTGGGTGGTGGCCTGGCGGCCAGCTTCTGGCTGGAAGCGCCGCTGGCCAACGACGTGGGCGGCGGCATCGCGAATTTCGGCCGCCGCTCCACCGTCAGCCTGTCCGGCCCCTTCGGCGAGCTGCGCCTGGGCCGCGACTACACCGCCTCGTTCTGGAACGACGGCGTGTTCGACCCCTTCAGCGTCAACGGCGTCGGCACCAACCTGATCGCGGTGGTCAACAGCAACCTGGCGGCGTCGCGGGCACTGGCCACCGGCGGGCTGCTCAACGGGGGGTTGTCCGCCGGCACCGACAGCTACCTGCGCGCCAGCAATGCGATCAGCTACTTCCTGCCGCCTGGGCTGGCCGGCATGTACGGGCAGGTGCAGTACGCCTTCCACGAGAACGTGGACACCGGCACCGTACCCGGCAGCCCGTCCAAGCGCGGACGCTACGCGGGCGGCCGCCTGGGCTGGACCAACGGCAAGGCCGACGTGGCACTGGGCTACGGCGAAAGCACCCTGGTGAGCACCGATCCGGGCGGCGAGAAGATCAAGAGCCTGAACATCGGCGGCTCCTACGACTTCGAGGTGGTGAAGATCTTCGGCGAGTGGTCGCGGGTGCGTGACGTGCGCGACGGAGCCACCTTCTTCGCACCCGACCGGACGGACCGCTACGACGGCCTCATGGCCGGCGTGAATGTGCCGGTGGGCGCAGGCATGATCCGCGCGTCGCTGGCACGCGTGAACTACAAGAATGGCACCGGGCTGCCCGACAGCGACGCCTCGGTCAACAAGATGGCGCTGGGCTATGTGCACAACCTGTCCAAGCGCACGGCGCTGTACGCGACGGTGGCACGCATCGGCATCCGCAACGGTCGCAACAACCCGGCGGTGATGGGTGTCACCCCGCTGGTGCTGAGCCTGCCGGCCATCTTCCCGCAGGCTGCCTACATCACCACCGACGGCATGGAGCCGCGCAGCGCCGTCGGCTACGACTTCGGCATCCGGCACGCCTTCTGATTCGTCCCCCCATGCGAATGCCGCGGCCATGGAAGCCGTGTTGCTGCGCCAGCGCGGCCAACCGTATGACCGCTATGGGAGCCAGGTGCAAAAGCGGGTGTACATCGATGGTTGCCTTGAGCCGCGCTGCCCGCGATGAAGGAGGTTGCCTGATGGGTCGAACCATGAATAAATGACTCCACCGGGGCGCCTCCGGCGGCTTGCAGGCGCCTAAGATCGAAAGATCGAACCTGCAGCCAATCCACTTGTCTCAGGCCAACGCGTGTTTAGACGAGCGGAGCCGGCTCTGTCCTCGCCCTCGCGCTGACTCCCGGAGCTTCCCCCAGATGAAAGTCATTGATTCGATCGACGTCGATTTCTATCGGAGCAGGCATCCCGACCTGGCGCATTTCGACGAGGCCGAGGCCAGGGCGCACTACGAAACCTACGGACGCCACGAGGGCCGGGCGCCCTGCGCGGGGGCGGCGCGCGAGGAGTTTCTCGCATTCATTCCCCGCCACGGGCCCATTCTGGAGATCGGGCCTTTCGCGCAGCCGGCGCTCTCGGGGCCGACGGTCAAGTACGCCGACATGCTCTCCACGGCGCAGCTGCGCCAGCGGGCGCCTCAGCACGGGTTGAACCCGGACACCTGTCCCGAGATCGACTACGTGCTTTCCGAGGTGCCGCTGGGTCGGATCGGCGATCGATTCGACAGTGTCTTCAGCAGTCACTGCATCGAGCACCAGACGGACCTGATCGAGCATCTCAGGGCGGTGGACGATCTGCTTCTCCCCGGCGGTGCCTACTATGTGATCGTTCCGGACAAGCGGTATTGCTTCGATCATTTCACGCCGGAAACGACGATCGCGGATGTCGTTGCGGCACACGCAGAGAAGAGAACGACGCACTCGCTGGTTTCGCTCGTCAAGCATGCCGCGTTGCAGGCCCACAATGATTCGCAGCGTCACTGGTGCGGCGATCATGGGGAGCCGGCCATCAGGAATGGCAGAGGCGGGGTAGACGACATGATCGCGGCCCATGCGGCTGCCCATGGCACCTATATCGACTGCCATGCCTGGCAGTTCACCCCCGCGTCGTTCGCGGAGATTCATACCCAACTCGTCGAACTCGGCTATGTCCGCCTGCAACTGGCCGTCGTCTATCCGACCTTGGCAGGCCGCAACGAGTTCTGCGCCATCTTCCGCAAGTAGATGCCGGGGCCCGGCGCAGCCTGCGCCCGCGATCGCGTCGGTTCGTTGACTTTTGTGACAAATTGTCATTATCTGGCCGTTGCCGGGGCGGCCGGGGCGGCTGCCGCCCGTACGGCGCCTTAGCATCGGCGGCATGCATTCCCCTCGCCCCGACTCCTCCGAATACGCCGCACTCGTCGAGTTCATTGCCACGGGCGGGCGCTACCGCGAGTCGCTCGGTCCCGATGCGGATGTGGATGCCATCGTCGCGCATGCGCTGTCGCGGCGTGCGCGCTCGATGGCGCAGGCAGTCATGGCTGTCGCGGCTGCGCGCAGCCGGCGCGGCGGGCACCGGGGCGCGGCTTCCGGCGGGTGACGCGCGCGGGCGGACGGCTTCAGCGGGGCGGCATCACCGGGACCGGCGCGGGCGCTGGGAGCGGCGCCGGCACCGGCGCCAGCGGCGCCACCGGCGGCAGCGGCGTGACAGTCTCGCGGATCAGGCCGCCGCCCATGACGCTGCCCTGGATCGTGGTCTGGCCGGCGCCAAGCACCCGCGCTTCGCACGCGCTGCGTTCGGCCGGCGGGTGAAGCTGGCAGCGCGTCAGCGCGTTCTGTTCGTAGCTGGGCGCGGACGTCAGGCCGCCGCGCCGGGCCTCCTGCCGTGCGGCGCCGGCTTCGCGGATGCAGGCGGCGCGGTCCTGCTGGATGCCGTCGCAGGCGGCGCGCTCCTGCTGGTAGATGCCGCCGCCCTGTGCGGTGGCAAGGGAGGCGGTGGCCAGCGCGCCGGCTGCGATGAGGAGGGCGATGGCCGAACGGATGGGGGGTCGGTGCATGGTGCAACTCCTTCGATGAGATAAACCACGAAGACCGTGGGATGGCGCCGAAGGCGCCGGGTTCAATTCAACGGGGGGCGGGCGCGGGCGCCGGAACGGGGCGCACGGTTTCGCGGATCACGCCGCCGCCCATGACGCTGCCTTCGGTGGTGCTGCTTCCCGAGCCCGCGGCGCCGCGGATGCGCGCCTCGCAGTCCGCGCGGTCGGCCGCCGGCTGCAGCTGGCAGCGGGCCAGGGCGTTCTGTTCGTGGCTGGCCGAATCGGCCGCGGTCAGGCCGTTGCGCCCCGCCTCCTGACGGGCGGCGCCGGCTTCGCGCAGGCAGGCGGCGCGGTCCTGCTGGACGCCGTCGCAGGTGGCGCGCTCGGCTTGCGCCCGCGCGGCCGAGCCCGGCGCTGCCTCTTGGGCCACGGCCAGGGAGAAGGCACCGCAGGCGCTCAGGGCGATCAAAAGGGAACGAAAGGGGATCGGCATGGAATGACTCCTTTCGCCGCAGTGTGCGGCGCGGTGCCCCGCGCGGCTGTGGGACATGGTGGGCGGTGCGGCCATCTCGCAGGCGCCGATCCCGTGTCGGACAGGTCTGGCAAGGCCGCGTCGGCTCAGCCCTGCGCGATCCGCTGCCGCAGGTGCGCCAGCGCAGCCTCGACCTGGTCGACGAGGATCAGCGACAGGTCGCCCGGCTGGAGCCGGTCCAGGGCAGCATCGATGGCGACGAACTCGCCGCGGATCTCGTCGATGGCGCGGGTGCGGCGCGCATCGGCCAGGCCCTGGCGCAGCAGGGCCATCACCTCGCCGTCGGCCCGGCCGCGCTGGGCGGCGTCCTGGTACAGGATGACGTCGTCGAAGGCCTGGCCCAGGATCGCGGTCTGCGCGCGGATGTCGCTGTCGCGCCGGTCGCCGGCGCCGCTGATCACCACCGAGCGGCGCTTGGCCGGCAGCGTCTCCACCGCGGCCACCAGCGCCTTCATCGCGTCGGTGTTGTGGCCGTAGTCGGCGATCACCGTGGCGCCGCGGAAGGCCATCATGTTGAAGCGGCCGGGCACGCCCGCGGCGTCGTTCTTGAAGCTGGCCAGGCCGCTGCGGATGGTGTCCCAGTCCAGGCCCACGGCCCAGGCGGCCGCGGCGGCGGCCATCACGTTCTCGACCTGGAAGGGCAGGGTGCCGCCGCGGGTGATCGGCACATCGCGCAGCGGCACGCGCTCGCGCCACGCGCCCTCGGCGGCCACCAGCACGTCCTGGTCCACGTACACGGTGCGCCGGCCCTGGGCGCGGTGCATCGCCATCACCGGGTGCCGGCGGTCGGCGGCGAAGAAGATCACGCTGCCGGGGCAGCCGGCGGCCATCGCGGCGACATGCGGGTCGGCCGCGTTGAGCACGGCCCAGCCGTCCGGCGCGACGTTGCGCACGATCACGCGCTTGAGCACCGCCAGCTCGTCCACGGTGGTGATGTAGTTCAGGCCCAGGTGGTCGCCGCTGCCGATGTTGGTGACCACCGCCACCTGGCAGCGGTCGAAGCCCAGCCCCTCGCGCAGGATGCCGCCGCGCGCCACCTCGAACACGGCGGCGTCCACGTCGGGGTGCAGCAGCACGTTGCGCGCGCTCCTGGGGCCGCTGCAGTCGCCGCTGTCGGTCTGGCGGCCGTCCACGTACACGCCGTCGGTGTTGGTCATGCCGGTGCGCAGGCCGCTGGAGGCCAGCAGGTGGTTGACCAGGCGCGTGGTGGTGGTCTTGCCGTTGGTGCCGGTCACGGCGATCACCGGGATGCGGCCGTCGTCGCCCGGCGCGAAGAGCTGGTCCACCACCGCCTCGCCCACCGGCCGGCCGCGGCCGAAGGAGGGCGCGATGTGCATGCGCAGGCCGGGCGCGGCGTTCACCTCGACGATGCCGCCGTGCTGCTCCTCCAGCGGGCGGATGACGTTCTCGCACACCATGTCCACGCCGCAGATGTGCAGGCCCACCATCTGCGCCGCCTCGATCGCGCGCGCCGCCACTTCGGGATGCACGGTGTCGGTCACGTCGGTGGCGGTGCCGCCGGTGGACAGGTTGGCGTTGTTGCGCAGCACCACGCGCTGGCCCAGCGCCGGCACGCTCTCGGGCGTGAGGCCCTGCGCCTCCAGCCGGGCGCGCGCGATGTCGTCCAGCCGGATCCTGGTGAGCGAGGTCGCGTGGCCCTCGCCGCGCCGCGGGTCGAGGTTGACCGCGTCGACCAGTTCGCGCACGGTGGCGCGGCCGTCGCCGAGCACGTGCGGCGGATCGCGCCGGGCGGCGGCCACCAGGCGGTCGCCGATCACCAGCATGCGGAAGTCGAAGCCGGGCAGGAACTTCTCGACCATCGCATCGCCGTGGCGCACCGCGGCCTGGTAGGCGGCGTCGAACTGCTCGCGCGAGGCGATGTTCACCGTCACGCCCTTGCCCTGGTTGCCGTCCTGCGGCTTGACCACCACCGGCAGGCCGATCTCCTGCGCGGCGGCCCAGCCGTCCTCGGCGCTGGTCACCGGGCGGCCGCGGGGCACCGGCACGCCCGCCGCGTGCAGCAGCTGCTTGGTGAGTTCCTTGTCCTGCGCGATCGCCTCGGCCACGCCGCTGGTCGCGTCCACCTCGGCGGCCTGGATGCGGCGCTGCCGCGCGCCCCAGCCGAACTGCACCAGGCTGCCCTGCGTCAGCCGCCGCCAGGGGATGCCGTGCGCCGCGGCGGCCTCGACGATGGCGCCGGTGCTCGGGCCCAGGCGCTCGTCCTCGTCCAGCTCGCGCAGCTCGGCGATGGCGGCCTGCGCGTCGAAGCGGCCTTCGTTCAGCGCCGCCTCGATCAGCACCTGCGCCAGCTGCACCGCGCGCCGGCCCACCGCCTCCTCGCTGTACTGGATCGCGACCTGGTAGACGCCCTCGTCCACCGTGCGCGTGGTGTGGCCGAAGATCACCGGGCAGCCGGCCTGCGCCTGCAGCGCCAGCGCGGCGTTCTCGAACACGTGGGCCAGCGACAGCGGCTGGCCGAGCACCGACGGGTGCAGCTCGCCGATGGTCGGGAACAGCGCGCGCAGCCGGTCTTCGAAGCCGGGCAACTGCTCGACCGCGTTCTCGGCGCCCCGGCAGGCGACGATCGCCTCGATGGCGGTGTGGCGGCCCCAGAGGTTGGGGCCGCGCAGGGCTCGGGTGCGCAGGAGGTCCATGGAAAGGCTTCGCCGTCGCGCGGCGTTCAGGCGAGTTGGGGTTGGGCGTCGGGCGCGGCCTGCGCGAGCTGCAGCGAGGCCAGCGCCGCCTGCAGGTCGGATTCGAAGGCTTCGGCGCCGGCGCCGATCAGGTTGAGCGGGATGCCCAGCGCCCAGCCGGCGGCCACGGCAGCCAGCAGGCTGTCGATGCCCACGCCGGCGTGCGTGGCGCGCCACACGGTCAGGCGGCCCAGGCCGGGCAGGAAGGATTCGCTGCCGCCGCTGGCCAGCACCACGCGGTCCTGCCGCACGAACACCGCCTTGCCGCCCGCGTCGCGATGGCCCGCGAAGGCCGGCGCCTGCGCATCGGCGGCGTAGAGGATCACCGCCCCGTCGCACAGCGGCGCCAGGCCGGCCACGCGCGGGTCGCCCGCGTGCAGCACGGCCGCGCCCTCGGGCAGCACCACGTCGACCTGGGTGCGCAGCACCTTGACCATCTGCTCGCTCTCGGCGATGTCGAACTCGGCCAGCGCCTCGGCGCCGTCCAGGTCGGTGACGATGCCGACCTGGCAGCGGTCGTAGGCCAGGCCGTCGCGCAGGATGGCCTCGGCGCCGTTCTCGATCACCGCCGCCTGCACGGCGCGGTTGACCAGCAGGCGGTGGCCCGCCTCCCAGTGGGCGCTGCCCTGCGCATCGACGCGGCGCCGGTCCAGGAACAGGCCGTCGCGGCAGGCCAGGCCGGTGCGGTGTCCGCTCAGGCCCAGCAGCCAGGCGACCAGGCGCGCGATCACCGCCGTCTCGCGGGTGCCGGCCACGCCGACGATCGGGATGCGGCCGGGCCGCGCCTCGCCGTCGTCGGCATCGGGAAAGAGGTGGTCGCAGATCGCGCGGCCCACCGGGCGCGGCGAGCCCACGGCGGGCTTGAGGTGCATCAGCAGCCCGGGGCCGGCATTGACCTCCACGATCGCGCCGCCCTGCGCCGCCAGCGGCCGCGCGATGTCCTCGGCCACCAGGTCGATGCCGGCGATGTCCAGGCCGACCACGCGCGCGGCCAGCAGCGCGGCATGCGCCACCTCGGGATGCACCTGGTCGGTGCAGTCCACGCCCAGGTTGCCGTTGCGCTGGATGGTCACCACGCGCCCGGCGGCCGGCACGCTTTGGCCGTCCAGGCCCTGGCGCTTGAGTTCCAGCCGCAGCTTGGCGTCGGTCGCCAGGTCGATCAGGTCGAGCGGGAACTCCTCTTGCGCGCCGCGCCGCGGATCGCTGTTGAGCTGGCTGTCGATGAGCTGCGCCACGCTGCCGCGGCCGTCGCCGGTGACCGTGATGATCTCGCCGCGCGCCGCCGCCACCACCTTGCCGCCGACCACCAGCAGGCGGTGCTCGTGGCCGCGCACGAAGCGCTCGACCATCACCTCGCTGCCTTCGGGCTCGGCGACGGCGAAGGCGGCCAGCACCTCGTCGCGCGTGCTCAGTTCCAGCGAGACGCCGCGGCCGTGGTTGGCGTCCGAGGGCTTCACCGCCACCGGCAGGCCGATGTCCTGCGCGGCCTCCCAGGCTTCCTGCGCGCTCTCCACCACGCGTCCCTCGGGCACCGGCACGCCGCAGCCGGCCAGCAGCGTCTTGGTCAGTTCCTTGTCGCCGGCGATCGACTCGCCGATGGCGCTGGTGTTCTCGGTCTCCGCGGTCCAGATGCGCTGCTGGCTGGCGCCGTGGCCGAGCTGCACCAGGTTGCCGGCATTGAGGCGCAGGTGCGGGATGCCGCGGTCGGCGGCGGCGCTCACGATGGCGGCGGTGCTGGGGCCCAGGTAGCAGTGGTCGACCCTCGCGCGCACCGCCTCGACGGCGCGCTGCACGTCGGCGGCGCCGCAGGGGTCGCCGTTGATCGCGGCCATCAGCAGCCGGTGGCCCTCGGCCAGCGCGACGCGGGCGACCTGTTCCTCGCGCGCGCGAAACACCATGCGGTACACGCCGGGCCTCGATGTGCTGCGGGTCTGCCCGAAGCCGGTGGGCATGCCGGCCAGGTTGAGCAACTCGATGACCACGTGCTCCAGCACGTGGCCGGCCCAGGTGCCTTCCTGCAGCCGCTGGATGAAGCCGCCGCGCTCGCCCACGCCGCAGTGGTGCTCGATCAGCGCCGGCAGCAGCGCGGTCAGGCGCTCGGGAAAACCCTCGATCCGGTTCGAGGGGAAGTCCTCCAGCCGGCCCAGGTCGAGCCAGGTCTCGAGCACCGGGCGGTAGGTCCAGAGGTTGGGTCCGCGCAGATAGCGGATGCGCAGCAGCCGGATGTCGTCGAAACGGGGCATGGAAACGTTCACTGGACGTCGGACGCCATGCTCAGGCACCAGCAAAGGAGGGCGGAAGCGCAAGGGGATCGGTGAGAATCTGCGCCCGGCGGGCGCATGAGAGGGCCTCCATCATGGGTCCGCGACCACGAAAAACACAATGCAACATCACGATCCCGTCGGTACCCCGGAGGGCGAATCACGCTTGGCTGCAGGTCCTCTCGAAGACCGGCTTCTGGCCTCGGAAAACGTTCTGGCACGGCTTCCGGTTGACCTGGACGAGGCGCTGCGCTTCGCCGACGGCGAACTGGTGCTGACCGACCGCCGCCTGCTGGCGCGCGACGCGGCCGGCAGCTGGCGCGCCTGGCCGCTGGATGCGCCGGCGCTGCGCCTGCAGTGGAGCGACCACGCCGGCGTCGGCACCCTGGATCTGCTGGACGACGTCACCTGCCTGGCGCGCTGGCGCTGCACGTTGGCCGGCCAGCGCGCCGCGCTGCACCTGGTGCAAGGCTTCGCGCAGCGGCAGGCCGGCCCCGCGCCGGCGCAGGCCGACGAGCCCGCCGCGCCGGAGGCCGAACTGCAGACCCCGCCCTCGACCTGGGTGCTGCTGCGCCTGGGCCGCTTCGCCCGGCCCTACCGCAAGCAGCTGATCGCCGGCTTCGTGCTCACCCTGCTGTCCACCGCCGCGACCCTGGTGCCGCCGTACCTGACCATCCCGCTGATGGACGACATCCTGATCCCGTTCCAGAACGGCAGGGCGATCGATCCCGGGCTGGTCGCGCTCTACCTCGGCGGCCTGCTGCTGGCGGCGCTGGTCGGCTGGGGCCTGGGCTGGGCGCGCACCTGGCTGCTGGCGCTGGTATCCGAGCGCATCGGCGCCGACCTGCGCACCACCACCTACGAGCACCTGCTCACGCTGCCGCTGGACTACTTCGGCGGCAAGCGCACCGGCGACCTGATGGCACGCATCGGCTCGGAGACCGACCGCATCAACGTCTTCCTGTCGCTGCATGCGCTGGACTTCGCCACCGACGTGCTGATGATCGCGATGACCGCGGTCATCCTCTTTTCCATCAACCCGCTGCTGGCCACGGTGACGCTGGTGCCGCTGCCCTTCATCGCCTGGATGATCCACGTGGTGCGCGACCGGCTGCGCACCGGCTTCGAGAAGATCGACCGCGTGTGGGGCGAGGTGACCAACGTGCTGGCCGACACCATCCCCGGCATCCGCGTGGTCAAGGCCTTCGCGCAGGAGCGCCGCGAGGCCGGGCGCTTCCGCGCCGCCAACGCCTACAACCTGCAGGTCAACGACCGGCTCAACCGCACCTGGTCGCTGTTCACGCCCACCGTCTCGCTGCTCACCGAGATCGGGCTGCTGGTGGTGTGGGGCTTCGGCATCTGGCAGGTGGCGCGCGGGCGCATCACCGTGGGCGTGCTCACCGCCTTCATCGCCTACATCGGCCGCTTCTACATCCGGCTCGACTCGATGAGCCGCATCGTCTCGGTCACGCAGAAGGCGGCGGCCGGGGCCAAGCGCATCTTCGACATCCTCGACCACGTGAGCAACGTGCCCGAGCCCGCGAACCCGGTGCGCATCGAGCGCATCGAGGGCCGCATCGCGATGCGCGGCCTGGGCTTTCGCTACGGCAGCCGCACGGTGATCCGCGACCTGGACCTCGTCATCGAGCCCGGCGAGATGATCGGCCTGGTGGGCCACAGCGGCTCGGGCAAGAGCACGCTGGTCAATCTGATCTGCCGCTTCCACGACGTGAGCGACGGCGCGATCCAGGTCGACGGCACCGACATCCGCCGCTTCGCTGTGGCCGACTACCGGCGCCACGTCGGCCTGGTGCTGCAGGAGCCCTTCCTGTTCTTCGGCACCATCGCGCAGAACATCGCCTACGGCAAGCCCGAGGCCACGCGCGCCGAGATCGTCGCCGCCGCGCGCGCCGCGCACGCGCACGACTTCATCCTGCGCCTGCCGCACGGCTACGACTCGCTGGTGGGCGAGCGCGGGCAGGGCCTGTCGGGCGGCGAGCGCCAGCGCATCAGCATCGCCCGCGCGCTGCTGATCGACCCGCGCATCCTGATCCTGGACGAGGCCACCTCGGCGGTGGACACCGAGACCGAGAAGGAGATCCAGAAGGCGCTGGACAACCTGGTGCGCGGCCGCACCACCATCGCCATCGCGCACCGCCTGTCGACGCTGCGCAAGGCCGATCGCCTGGTGGTGATGGACCGCGGCGCCGTGGTCGAGGTCGGCCCGCACGACGCGCTGATGGAGCGCCAGGGCGCCTACTGGCGCCTCTACCAGGCGCAGGCGCGCCAGGTCGACGAGGAAGCGCCGGACGACGCGCCCCTGCGTGCGATCGCGCATGCCGCGCACCCGGCGGGGCAGGCGTGATGGACCTCCGGCTCGAACGCGACGGCTTCGGCCACCTGGTGCTGGTGGACGGCGAGCGCGAATGCGTCACGCCGGTGCGCGCCTTCCCGCTCAGCGCGCCTGAGGAGGGCCTGTCGCTGGTCGGCACCGACGGCCGCGAGCGCCGGTGGATCGAGCGCCTCGCCGACCTGGACGCGGCGACGCGCGCGCTGCTCGACGAGGAACTGGCCGGCCGCGACTTCGCGCCCGCGCTGCTGCAGCTGCGCGAGGTCTCCAGCTTCGGCGTGCCCAGCACCTGGCGCGTGCGCACCGACCGCGGCGAGACGCAGTTCGTGCTCAAGGCCGAGGAGGACATCCGGCGACTGGACGGCGGCGCGCTGCTGATCACCAGCGCGCACGGGCTGCAGTTCCGCGTGCCCGATCCGAAGGCACTGGACCGTCCCTCGCGCAAGCTGCTGGAGCGCTTTCTCTAGCCGCGATCTGCGCCTATAACCCTCGCATGCACACCACCGCCCTCGTCCTGTTCTCCGGCGGCCAGGACTCCACCACCTGCCTGGCCCACGCCCTGTCCACCTACGAACGCGTGGAGACGCTGGGCTTCGACTACGGCCAGCGCCACCGCATCGAGCTCGACGTGCGCCGCACGGTGCGAGAGCACCTGTGCGAGGCCTTCCCGCACTGGACCGCGCGCCTGGGCGAAGACCACCTGCTCACCCTGGACGTGCTGGCGCAGCTCGGCGGCTCCTCGCTCACCGAGGAGATCGCCTTCGCGATGCAGGCCGACGGCCTGCCCAACACCTTCGTGCCGGGGCGCAATCTGCTGTTCCTCACGCTGGCCGGCGCGCTGGCCTACCGGCGCGGGCTGTCGGTGATCGTCGCCGGCGTGTGCGAGACCGACTACTCCGGCTACCCCGACTGCCGCGACGACACCATGAAGGCGATGCAGCTCGCGCTCACGCTCGGCCTGGACCGGCGCATGCGCATCGAGACGCCGCTGATGTGGATCGACAAGGCCGCCACCTGGCGCATGGCCGAGGACCTGGGCGGCCGGGCGCTGGTCGACCTGATCGTGGAGCACACCCACACCTGCTACCAGGGCGACCGCAGCCTGCGCCACGCCTGGGGCTACGGCTGCGGCGCCTGCCCGGCCTGCGAACTGCGCGCCGCCGGCTGGCGGCGCTATGCCGGCGAGGCGCCGGCCGCGGGCGTCTCGGACTCCTCGATCCGGTAGGCCGCCTCGGCCTCGGCGGGCTGTGGCCGCAGCGCCCATCGCCGGCGGTGGTGCTCGACCAGGGTGGCGCGGTGCGCGATGGAGACGATGGCGCCGCCCGCGCGCTTTACCACCTCGGTCAGGCGCCGGTAGACCGTGGCCTCGGCCGCCTCGTCCAGCGCGCTGGTGGCCTCGTCGGCCAGCACCCAGGCCGGCTTCTTGAGCAGCACCCGGGCGATGGCCAGGCGCTGGCGCTCGCCGCCGGAGAGCTTCTGGCTCCAGGCGTCCTCGCGGTCGAGCTGGTCGGCCAGCTGCGGCAGCAGCGCATCGGCCAGCGCCTGCCGCAGCGCCTCGTCGCCGTAGCGCTGCGCCGGCTCGGGGTAGGCCAGCGCGTCGCGCAGCCGGCCGTCGGGAAAGTAGGGCTGCTGCGGGATGAACATGGTGCTGGCCGGCAGCGACACCTTGCCGCGCGCATGCGGCCAGATGCCCGCCAGCGTGCGGAACAGGCTGGACTTGCCGCTGCCCGAGGGACCGTGCACCAGCACCGTGTCGCCGGGCGCCACGTGCAGCGCGGTGTCGCCCAGCAGCAGCTGCCCGCCCGGCAGGGCAACGGCCAGGCCCGCCGCGGCGAGCGCGCCGTCGGCCTGCGTCGCCTCGAAGTCGTCGTTGCGCTGCGATTGCGTGGCCAGGCTGTCCTCGAAGCCCGAGAGCCGGTCGGTGGTGGCCTTCCACACCGCCAGCGACATGTAGTTGTCCACCAGCCACGACAGCGAATCCTGCACCCGCCCGAAGGCCGAGTTGATCTGCATGAGCTGGCCGAGCTGGATGGCGCCGCTGAAATAGCGCGGCGCCGCCACGATGAGCGGGAAGATGATGGCCGCCTGGCCGAAGAAGCTGCTGAACCAGGTGAGGTTCTTCTGGCTCCGGATGAGGCGCAGGTAGTTGTGCATCACGTCCGCGAAGCGCAGGTCCAGGTGGCGCCGCTCCACCCGCTCGCCGCCGTCGAGCGCGATCGCCTCGCTGTATTCGCGCACCCGGATCATGTGGTGGCGGAAGTTGGCCTCCAGCATCTGCTGCTGGAAGTTCAGGCCCACCTGCGGCTTGCCGATCCAGTGCGCGATGGCGCTGCCCACCACGCAGTACAGCACCGCCGCCCAGACCATGTAGCCGGCGATCTCCCAGCTGCCCCCGCCGGGCAGCGGCACGGCGAGCGATCCGCTGAGCGTCCACAGGATGCCCACGAAGCTCACCAGCGTCACCAGCGCGTTGAGGATGCCCATGCTCAGCGTCACCGTGTAGGTGGTGAAGAGGTTGAGGTCCTCCTGGATGCGCTGGTCGGGGTTGTCGGGTGCCCGGTCGGCGTCGGCCGTGTAGCGCGCCAGCTCCAGCCGGTAGAAGGCCTTGCTGGCAAGCCAGCGGCCCAGGTAGTGGTCGGTCATCCACACGCGCCAGCGCAGCTGCAGCAGCTGCGTCAGGTAGAACTTGTAGACCGCCACCACGATGTAGATCAGCGCCAGCCAGCAGAAGCGCCCGATCTGCTGCCAGAACACCACCTGGTCCTTGTTCTGCAGCGCATCGTAGAACACGCGGTACCACTCGTTGATCAGCACCAGCATGTACACCGCGCCGAGGTTGAGGGCGATGATGGCCGCGAGCAGGCCGCGCGCCCGCCATTTCTCCTCCGAGCGGAAGTAGGGCGCGGCGAGCGCGCCGATGCGTTTCAACGTGCTGGCGAAAGAAGGCTTGGACTGGTTCATCGTGGGTGTCGTTTTCAAGAGGACCTTCCGGGGGCGCCGTGTGCCCGGGCGGGCTGGCCGGCTGCCGCAGCCTAGCAGCGCAGCCTGAGGCGAGGCTTAAGGCCGCGTCCGGACCGCGTCGAGCAGGAAGCTTGCCAGGCAGTGGGCCGGGTGCGCTACCCGGGCTGCCGACTGTCCGGCGGCAGGGCGGCGCGGGCCGCCACCGCCAGGAAGTGCGCCAGGGGCGGCGTGCGCAGGCCGCCTACCTTGGCGGCGTCGTCCCACCGGCGCAGCCGCAGCGCCGCACGGGCGCCCGGCAGGGCGGCGAAGCGCGCGGCCTGCGCGGCATCGAAGGCACCGCCCTGCAGCGCGAGGCTGCGCACCGAGTCGGCCGAAAGCTGCGCCGCATAGCCGGGCTGCGTCGCGCACAGGTAGCGCTTGGCCTGCACGTGCAGCGCGATCGGCACCAGCACCTCGGGGCCGAACAGGCCGCGCAACAGCGGCTGGGCGATCCGCTCGTGGCGGTCGTCGATGCCGAGTTCGGTCGGCGAGCGTGCCAGCGCCTGGTGCTCGGCGATCAGCAGGTGGCCGAGGTCGTGCAGCAGCGCGGCCGCGACCAGCCCGTCGCCGGCACCCTCGCGCTCGGCCAGCCACGCGCACTGCAGCGCATGCGCGGTCTGCGACACCGGCTCGCCCGCATAGGCGACGTGTCCACGTTCGCCGAACAGCCGGGCGATGTCGCCGAGATCGAGGGTCATGGGAACCGGCAGCCTGCCGCGCGCCGATGACGCGATCGTGACGGCCATGACAAACGCCTGTCACAGGCGCCGCCGATGATCGCGCCGCGTCCATTCCATCTTCATCTCCCGAAGGAACCGTTCCATGCTGCCTCGCCGTCTCCGACGCTTCGTCCTGCCCGCGCTGCTGCTGTGCCTGGGCGGCGCGGCCGCCGCCCAGGGGCGCACGCAGCTGCTGGTCTACACCGCCCTCGAGGCCGACCAGGTGCAGGCCTACAAGGCCGCCTTCGAGAAGGAGCATCCGTCGATCGAACTGAGGTTCGTGCGCGACTCCACCGGCATCGTCACCGCCAAGCTGCTGGCCGAGAAGGCCAACCCGCAGGCCGACGTGATCTGGGGCCTGGCCGCCACCTCGCTGATGCTGCTGGACAAGGAAGGCCTGCTGCTGCCCTACGCGCCCAAGGGCCTGGACGCCGTGAAACCCGCGATGCGCGATGCCGCCAACCCGCCCAAGTGGGTCGGCATGGACGTGTGGTCCTCGGCCCTGTGCTTCAACACCGTCGAGGCGAAGAAGCGCAACCTGCCCAAGCCCGCGAGCTGGGCCGACCTGGCCAACCCGGTCTACAAGGGCCAGATCACGATGCCCAACCCCGCCGCCTCGGGCACCGGCTACCTGATGGTCTCGGGCTGGATCCAGACCATGGGCGAGGCCAAGGCCTGGCAGTACATGGACGCGCTGCACCAGAACATCGGCATCTACAGCCAGTCCGGCAGCAAGCCCTGCCGCCAGGCCGGCACCGGCGAGTTCGCGCTCGGCCTGTCCTTCGAGTACCGCGCCAACAAGACCAAGCGCGAAGGCGCGCCGATCGACATCGTGCTGCCTTCCGAAGGCCTGGGCTGGGACATGGAAGCCACCGGCATCCTGAAGACCAGCCGCAAGCCCGAGGCCGCCAAGGCACTGGCCGACTGGGCCGTGTCCAGGCAGGCCAACCAACTCTACGCGAAGAACTTCGCCGTGGTGGCGCTGCCCGGCATCCAGGAGAAGCTGGAGTTCGTCCCCGGCGACGTGGAGAAGCTGCTGGTCAAGAACGACTTCACCTGGGCTGCCGACAACCGCGAGCGCATCCTGGCCGAATGGTCGCGCCGCTACGAGTCCAAGGCCGAGCCCAAGGCGCAGTGACGCGGTTGCCATGAGCAGTTTCCTGTCGCTGCGCGGCATCGGCAAATCCTTCGGCACCACGCGGGTGCTGGACGGCATCGACCTGGACATCGAGCCCGGCGAGTTCGTCTGCCTGCTCGGCCCTTCGGGCTGCGGCAAGACCACGCTGCTGCGCATCGTGTGCGGCATCGAGCAGGCCGACGCCGGGCAGTTGCTGCTGGACGGCCAGGACATCGGCCGGCTGCCGCCGGCGGCGCGCGGCTTCGGCGTGGTGTTCCAGTCCTATGCGCTGTTCCCCAACCTGACGGCGGCGCAGAACATCGCCTACGGCCTGCAGCCCAGCGGCGCGCTGGCGCGCGAGATCGCCCGCCGCTCGCGCGAGATGCTCGACCTGGTCGGCCTGGCCGCGCACGCCGACAAGTACCCGGTGCAGCTGTCCGGCGGCCAGCAGCAGCGCGTGGCGCTGGCGCGCGCGCTTGCGCCCAATCCGCGCCTTCTGCTGCTCGACGAGCCGCTGTCGGCCCTCGACGCGCAGGTGCGCGCCGGCCTGCGTGGCGAGATCCGCGCGCTGCAGCAGCGCCTGGGCATCGTCACCGTCATGGTCACGCACGACCAGGAAGAGGCGCTGTCGATGGCCGACCGCGTGGTGCTGATGCACGACGGCCGCATCGAGCAGGCCGGCACGCCCGGCGAGCTGTACCGCCGCCCGCGCACGCGCTTCGCCGCGAGCTTCGTCGGCCGCATGAACCTGCTCGACGCCACCGTGCTGGCCGGCGACCGCGTGCGCGTGCGCGACAGCGAGCTGCGCTGCACGCCCAGTGCGCTCGGCACGGGCGCGCGGGCCACGGTCGGCATCCGGCCCGAACACGTGGTGATCCGCCGCTTCGGCGAGGACGCCGGCGTCAACAGCTTCGCCGCCCGACTGCTCGGCACCGAGTTCCTCGGCAACCGCACCGCCGCGCGGCTGGCCTGCGATCCGCTGGGCATCGAGATCGAGGCCGAGCTGCCGGCCGGCGACCCGCGCGGCGAGCCGCTGGTGCCCAGCAGCATGGTCCACATCGAGCTGCCGCAGCACGCGCTGTCGGTGCTGGCTTGAGCGCGGCCCCTCCCATGCCGACCATCGCCGCCGCCGAGCTGCGGCTGCCCGCACGCCGCGGCGCCTTCGACCGCGAGCGCTGGCTGACGGGCGTCGGCCTGCTGCTGGCGGTGGCGCTGCTGATGCTGACCGTCGCGCTGCCGGTCGGCGCGCTGGTCGGCCAGAGCCTGTTCGACCGCAGCGGCGCCTTCGTCGGCCTGGCCAACTTCGCGCGCTACCTGGAAAGCCCGGCGCTGCTGCAGTCCGCCTTCAACAGCCTGTGGCTGGCGGCGCTGAGCGCCGTGCTGTGCACCGCCATCGCCTACGTCTACGCGCATGCGCTCACCCTGTCGTGCATGCCGGGCAAGGGCGTGCTGCGCGCCGTCGCGCTGGTGCCGCTGTTCGCGCCCTCGCTGCTGCCGGCGATCAGCCTGGTCTACCTGTTCGGCAACCAGGGCCTGTTCAAGGACTGGCTGGGCGACACTTCCATCTACGGGCCGCTGGGCATCGTGCTCGGCTCGGTGTTCTGGACGCTGCCGCACGCGCTGCTGATCCTCACCACCGCCATGGCCACCTCCGACGGCCGGCTCTACGAGGCGGCGCAGACGCTGGGCGCCTCGCGCTGGCGCATCTGGCGCACGGTCACGCTGCCGGCCTCGCGCTACGGGCTGATCGTGGCCGCGATGGTGGTCTTCGTGCTCGTGATCACCGACTTCGGCGTGCCCAAGGTCGTGGGCGGGCAGACCGGCGTGCTGGCCACCGACATCTACAAGCAGGTGGTGGGGCAGCAGAACTTCCAGATGGGCGCGGTGGTCGGCTTCGTGCTGCTGGTGCCGGCGGTGCTGTCCTTCCTGGTCGAGCGCCGCGTGCGCCGGCGCCAGGCCGCCGCGCTGTCGGCGCGCGCCACGCCCTACGCGCCCGCGCCGGCACCGGTGCGCGACCGCGCGCTGCTGGCCTTCTGCGCCGTGGCGGCGCTGGCGATCATGGTCATGATCGGCATGGCGGTGTTCGCCTCCTTCGCCAGCTACTGGCCCTACACGCTGACGCCCTCGCTGCGCAACTACGACTTCGGCAACATGGACGGCGGCGGCTGGGGCAGCTACCTCAACTCGCTGCGCATGGCGCTGTGCGTTGCCGCCATCGGCGCGGTGGCCGCCTTCCTGAGCGCCTACCTGGTCGAGAAGCCGCGCCACTTCGGCCCCCTGCGCGAGCTGCTCAACCTGCTGGCCAACCTGCCGCTCGCGGTGCCGGGGCTGGTGCTGGGCGTGGGCTACATCTTCTTCTTCAACGCGCCCGGGAATCCGCTCCAGGGCCTGTACGGCGGCATGGCGATCCTGGTGATCTGCACCGTGGCGCACTTCTTCTCGGTGGCGCACCTCAGCTCGCTGGCCGCGCTGCGCCAGCTCGACCGCGAGTACGAGCTGGTCTCCGAATCGATGGGCGTGCCCTTCTGGCGCACCCTGTGGCGCATCCACCTGCCGGTGGCGCTGCCCACCGTGCTGCAGGTGGCCGGCTACTTCTTCGTCAACGCCATGACTACCGTGTCGGCCGTGGTCTTCCTGTATTCGCCGCAGACCACGCTGGCGGCGGTCGCGGTGCTGAACATGGACGACGCGGGCGACGTGGCGCCGGCGGCGGCCATGGCCTCGCTGATCATGCTCACCGCCGCGATCGGCCGCGGCCTGTTCGCGCTCGGCGGGCGCTGGGCGCTGGCGCGCACGCAGCAATGGAGAAACCGGTGAATCGCTTCGACGTGATCGTCGTCGGCGCCGGCATCGTCGGCCTGGCGCATGCCCACGCCGCCGCGCAGCGCGGCCTGAAGGTGTGCGTGGTCGAGCGCGACGCCGCCTGTGTGGGCGCATCGATCCGCAACTTCGGCTTCATCACCGTCACCGGCCAGGCGGCCGGCGACACCTGGCGCCGCGCGATGCATGCGCGCGAGGTCTGGCAGGCGGTCGCGCCGCAGGCCGGCATCGAGATCGTGCACCGCCACCTGTGGCTGGCCGCCTACCGGCCCGAGGCGTACGCCGTGCTCGAAGCCTTCCTGCGCACGCCCATGGGCGAGGCCTGCCAGCTGATCGACGCCGCCGAGGCGCAGGCCCGCGCGCCCGGGCTGCGCCTGGACGATGCGCGCTCCGTGCTGTTCAGCCCGCACGAGCTGCGCGTGGAGTCGCGCACCGCCATCGGCCTGCTGACGCAGTGGCTGGCCGAGGCCCACGGCGTCGTGTTCCGCTTCGGCGAGGCGGTGCTCGAGGTCGACACCCCCCGAGTGCGCACCGCGCGCGGCACGCTGCATGCCGAGCGCGTGGTGGTCTGCACCAACGACGCGCTGCACGGCCTGTTCGCCGCGCGCATCGACGCGCATGCGCTGCAGCTGTGCCGCCTGCAGATGCTGCGCGTGCAGCCGGAGCCGGGTTTCCGCCTGCCGGGCGCGGTGATGATGGACCTGAGCCTGGTGCGCTACGAAGGCTACAGCCATCTGCCCGAAGCCGCGGCCCTGCGTGCGCGGCTGCAGGAGGAAGAGGCCGCGTCGCTGGCGCACGGCGTCCACCTGATCGTGGTGCAGAGCGCCGACGGCTCGCTGGTGGTCGGCGATTCGCACCACTACGGCGCCGCGCCCGGCCCCTTCGCGATGGAGGCGGTGGACGCGCTGATCCTGCGCCACCTGCGCAGCACGCTCGACCTCGAGCAGGCGCAGGTCACCGAGCGCTGGACCGGCGTCTATCCGTCGTCCCCCAGCACGCCCTGCGTGATCGACGCGCCCGACGCCGCCACGCGCCTGGTGCTCGTCACCAGCGGCACCGGCGCCAGCACTGCCTTCGGCATCGCGCACGACGTGTTCGAGGCCTGGTGATCCACTTCCCTTTCTTCTATCGTCGCACCATGAGCGCCCAATCCACTCCCGTTGTGCAAGCCGTCGTCTTCGACTGGGCCGGCACCATCCTCGACTTCGGCTCCTGCGCACCCATGGGCGCCTTCGTCAAGCTGTTCGAGCGTTTCGACATCGAGCTGAGCATCGCCGAGGCCCGTGGCCCGATGGGCATGGCCAAGTGGGACCACATCAAGACCCTGGGCATGCTGCCGCGCGTGGCGGCGCAATGGCAGGAGCGGCACGGCCGCGCCTTCGGCGATGCGGACGCGGACCATCTCTACGAGGTCTTCACGCCGATGAACGCCGCCAGCGTGCGCGACCACGCCGACTTCATCCCCGGCGCGCTGGACACCGTGGCCGCGGTGCGCGCGCGCGGCCTGATGATCGGATCGACCACCGGCTACAACCGCGAGATCATGGACGTGGTGGTGCCCCTCGCCGCCGCCGGCGGCTACACGCCCGACAACCTGGTGTGCGCCGGCGACCTCGCCGCGGGCCGCCCCGCGCCGCTCATGATGTACCGCTGCTTCGCCGATCTGGGCGTGTGGCCGCCTTGCACGGTGGTGAAGGTGGACGACACCGGCGTCGGCCTGGCCGAGGGCGCGAACGCCGGCACCTGGACCGTGGGCGTCGCGGTCAGCGGCAACGCCATGGGCCTGACCCTGGCCGAGTGGCAGGCGCTGGACGCCGACGCGCAGGCCGCGCGGCGCGAGCGCGCCGCCGCGACCCTGCGCGAGGCCGGCGCCGACTACGTGATCGACAGCGTGGCCGACCTGCTGCCGGTGCTCGACGACATCGGGCAGCGCCTGGCGCGCGGCGAGCGCCCTGCCTGAAGCCTGCGCTGAATCGCATGGCGGACGCGGACGACCCCTGGCATCTGCAGCGCTTCGTCGATGCGCAGCGGGGCGTGTATGCGCGCGTGCGCGAAGAACTGGCCGCGGGCCGCAAGCGCAGCCACTGGATGTGGTTCGTGTTCCCGCAGGTCGAGGGGCTCGGCCGCAGCGAGATGGCGCGGCGCTACGCCATCGCTTCAGCCGACGAGGCCTGCGCCTACCTTGCGCACCCGATGCTTGGGCCGCGGCTGCGCGAATGCGCGGCGCTGGTGCTGGCCGCGCCGGGCCCGGCGATCGACGACGTCCTGGGGCCGCCGGACGACCTGAAGTTCAAGTCCTGCATGACGCTGTTCGATGCGGCTGCGCCAAGCGAACGTGTCTTCGCCGACAACCTGGACCGCTTCTTCGGCGGCGCGCGCGACGCGGCGACGCTGGCCCGGCCGTGAGGCCGGGGCAGCCCGTCAGCGCGGGTTGCTGACCCCGCTGGCCACGTGGCCGGCCGGCACGTGGCGCGCCGCCGCGTCGACGTGGCCGGTCTGGTCGTCGAAGAAGAAATCGGGCTCGAACTCGCGCAGGAACTCGCCCTTGGGCAGGCCGCCGAGGAACATCGCCTCGTCGACCTTGATGTTCCAGTTCATCAGCGTGCGGATCGCGCGCTCGTGCGCCGGCGCGCTGCGCGCCGTGACCAGCGCGGTGCGGATGCGCATCTTCGCATTGCCTGCGAGCTGCAGGCGGTGCAGCGCGGTCAGCAGCGGCTTGAAGGGGCCCTCGGGCAGCGGCAGCTCGGCCTTGCTCGATTCGTGCGCCTGGAAGGCGTCCAGCCCCTCGGCCTGGAACACCCGCTCTGCCTCGTCGGAGAACAGCACCGCGTCGCCGTCGAAGGCGATGCGCACCTCGTTGGGCCAGGCATCGCTGGCATGCACCGACTCCACCAGCACGCGCGCGGCCGGAAAGCCGGCGGCCAGCGCCTCGCGCACGTCCTCGGCGTTGACCGAGAGGAACAGGTGCGCGCGCAGCGCCCGCAGGTAGCCGAAGGGCGGCCGGCCCTGCGTGAACACGCCGCGCTGCAGCGGAATGCCCGCGGCCTTGCTGGAGCGGAAGATGCGCATGCCCGACACCGGGTCGTTGCGCGAGAGGATCACCACCTCCACCCGCTGCACGCCGTCGTCGTTGAAGCGCAGCAGCTTGCGGATCAGCGAGTAGGCGATGCCCGGCGCGGCCGCCATGTCCAGGCGCTCGAGCTGCAGCTTCATGTAGGCGTCGGGGTCGCCGGCCTCGAAGAGGCGGTTCTCCTCCTCGAGGTTGAACAGCGCGCGCGAGGAGATCGCGACCACGAGCTTGTCGTCCAGGGTGACGGGCATGGCGATGGAGCTTGGCGAATGGGGTGCTATCGAACTGGCGGCTGGTGGCGATTGTCGCCTGATCGGTATGCGCGCCACCATCCGCCGCCCACTACAGCTTCGGCGAGGCGATCTGGTTGCCCAGCATAGGGCGGCTGGTGTTGATGCCTCCGGTGTCCTTGCAGGGCGGTCAGTGTCCATACGACGAGCAAAGCGCCGCTCAGCCTTCGCACGTGTTTCCTCTTGGGTTCGTTGTCGAACTGCCAGAACGTGCAGCGTTGTACTGCATGTAGCGTTCAGCCCGCTGGCGTGTGTTGGCAGTCATGGCTTCGATCTTGCCGGCCAGCTTGGAAAAGTCTGAGTATTCAGGAAACTGCAGCATGCCGCACCGGGAAGAGGCGGCCAGTCCTTCACCAGCGCTTTGCAAGGCAGCTTTGTCGTCGAGGCTGACGAGCAGCGTGTTCTGAAGCGACCGTGCCTTCTGAGTGAGTGCCTTCCTCTGAGAATCGGAAAGGGGCTGCGTGCTGATCCATTGATCAACGTCATCACGCACCCCATTGCCATCGGCATCCGGGCCGGCGATGTCGGCAGACCGGTCCAACTGGGGATAGCCGCCACTTTGCTCCAGTGCGGCTATTTGCTCGGCCAGCGTAGGAGCGGTGGCCCCCGCTCCCGTTCCGGTGCCAGCGGCCGCCCCTGCGTTCGAGCCGCTGCCGCCACCGAAGATCGCCCCGCCTCCACCGCCGCTTCCTCCGCAAGCGGACAGCGTCAACGCGAGCGCCAAGGCAAGGCAGCCTGTTGCGCGCAACAGGATCGGCACGCTGCGCGTGCTGGTGGTCTGCATGTTCTTCATTCGTGAAGCTCCCTGCTTCCAAGTTTCTATCTAGGGCGACTGGGGCGCCACCTGCTCGAGTGCGTCGATCATCATCTGCTTGAGATGGGCGCGCGGCGAAGTCGTGGCGGCGTTGAGCGCGGTACGTGCCTCTCGGGCGCCGTCGAGATAAGTTCCGGCGAAGGTGTGGCCGCTGGGGTCGCCGCCCCAGCCCGTGAGCCAAATATTGATGTTCGGTACGGTCCAGGAACCGAAGTTGCGCAGGCCATTGATGACGGCGTCGATGTCGGCCAGCACGTGTGCGCCGCGCAAGGTGGGGGAGGCTGGCGCCACGTGCACCACGGCAGTCTTCACCTTCTGGTTGTAGCCGCGCAGTCCATCGTAGGCTAGATTCACGAACAGATTGCCCTGGGAGTGGGCTACCAGCACGAAATCATTGCCTTCATCGGCCAGGTCCCGCAGCTTGGCCAGGGGTGCTTCGGTATCGGCGGCCGTGGGTGGTTGGCTCATGAACTGGGCCAGGCCTTTGATGAAGCCCGCCAGAGCGGAACTGGTCAGCGCATCGATCAGGTTCGACAGTGCGGTGCCACCGGCCTGCAGGCCGCTGAGCAGGCGTTGGGTGAGCGAGCCTTCCTGGCGGACCGGGCCGCTGAGCAGCTCCCAGTAGACCTCCCAGCGGCTGACCAGCACGCCATCGAGTTCGTGGCCACGCTGGATGAACACTTCGGCGATGTCCTGCAAGGCGGTGTTGCCGTTGGCATTGCCGGTCTGGTTGTAGAACTTCTCGTACCGTAGCTCGGTTGTGCCGTGGTTGGGGCCTACCAAGACTTCGATGGCTTGCAGGCCATCCTGCGCCTGCTCCTCCGTGTTCCACACCCCGTTGAAGAACCCCACCACCACGCTGGGCGGGGTGACGGTGATGGTCCCTTCGGCCGCCTGCCGATCCTTGTTCTCATGGTGCCAGACGGCCCTGATCCGGTCGACCGTGGGGATGGAGGGTGCCCAGTAGCCGCATTGGAGGCTTCCTTGCGAGTCGGTTCTAGGATTGCACGTCAAGTACCCCCGTTGCGGGCCCGTGGGCATGAGCTCGACGCTCACCCGCTGCTCGGCAACGCCGTGCTCGGGGCGAGTCAACTTAATCTGGATGGGCCTGTACTTTCCGGCAACGATCCTGGCTGACTCCACGCCAAGCGTGGGGCCATTGAGCCTTGCAGCGCAGACTGGGGTAGAGCCATGCCAGACGGCATCGAGAACGGGATCGGAAGGCAAGCCATCAACGCGTGTGGGGGGCTCATTCGTGAGTTCCCACCTGTTCTCCGAGGTGCGCGCACATCTAGGGTTGCTTGGTGGGTAGCCCCTGTAGAAGAATGAATAGAACGTGACGAGATAGTCGAAGATGCCATCGGCATCGGCAGCATGGTATGGCCCCATCTGCCTCTCCGTTCTTTGCGTGTACCCGCAACCGCTGCCTTCTGAGGGATAGACGACTTCCTCGCTGCTCACACTGTCGAACACGATGGTGGGATTCTGCGCGATGAAATCGTCATCGATCTTCAAGATATAGATATACGGGCCGGCGTTGCGGATGGAAAGGTCTTGGCCGCCCGCTGGAAAAAAGCAGAAGGGGGAATCCACGCCAGCGTTCGCCTGCATTGCACAGACTCCCAGCGCGGTAGCCACGAGGGCCGCTAGGCACTCCCGGCGCACGTGGTTCTTCATCCCATCCTCCCTGCTTCAGTCTTTGACCATATTCAATGGCTGGCGTGCGGTCCGGCAAGTAGTGCCTGCTGTGCCTGGCGCGCCCGCATGTGCGCGGCGCGATCGTTCACTGCGCCCTATTTGACGAACTGGTTCAACTGGATGATCGGCAGCAGCACCGCCAGCACGATCAGCATCACCACGCCGCCCATGGCCACGATCAGCAGCGGCTCCAGGATGGTGGCCAGGTGCATGGCACGGCGCTGCACCTCGGCGCCGAGCTGGTTGGCCGCGCGCTGCAGCATGGTGGGCAGGGTGCCGGTCTGCTCGCCCAGGCGCGCGAACATCGACACGAGTCCCGGAAAGCGCTTCTTCTGCGCCAGCGCCGAGGCCAGCGGCGCGCCCTCGCGCACCAGCACCAGCGCATCGAGCGCGTCGGCGCGCATCGCGCGGTTGCCCAGCGTCTCGGCGGCGGCCTGCAGGGCGCGCAGGATCGGCACGCCGGCGGTGGCGAGCATGGCCAGCGTGCTGGCGAAGCGCGCGGCGTTGTAGCCGCGCGCCAGGCGCCCCACCAGCGGCAGCCGCAGCCACGCGGCGTCGAAGCGCTCGCGCAGCGCAGGCCGTGCCAGCGCCAGGCGGACCGCGATCGTCAGCAGCGCGATCGTGCCGAGCGCCCACCAGCCGTACTGGCGCACGAAGTCGCTCACCGACAGCATGATCCGGGTGAGGATTGGCAGCGCGCGCTGCGTGCCCGCGAACACGTTCGCCACCTGCGGCACCACGTAGCTCACGAGGAAGATCACGATCACGATCGCCACCAAGGTCACGATGGCGGGGTAGAGCGCGGCGCCCACCAGCTTCTGCTGCAGGGCCTGGCGCTGCTCGAGGTCGTCGGCCAGCCGCTCCAGCACCAGGCCCAGGTTGCCGCTCTGCTCGCCGGCGCCGATCACCGCCGCGTAGATCGGCGAGAACTCGCGCGGATGCTGGCCCAGCGCACGCGCGAAGGGGGCGCCGGCATTGACCTCGGCGCGCAGCGCGGCGACCAGGCGGCGCTGCGGTTCGCTCTCGGCCTCGTCGGTCAGGGCGGTGAGCGCGCGCTCCAGCGGCAGGCCCGAGGCGACCAGGCCGGCGAGCTGCCGGGTCCACACGGCCAGGCCGGTGGCATTGAACACGCGCGCGCGGCCCAGCGTGTGGCGCCAGCCGGCTGCCGGTGCGTCGCCGCCGTCGCCGCTGAGCGCCTCCACCGTGAGCGGGATCAGCGATTGCGTCCGCAGCAGGCCGCGCGCGCTGCGGGCGGTGTCGGCCTCGAGCACACCCTTGCGGGTCTGGCCCTGGGCGTCGATGGCTTCGAAGGAGTAGGCAGGCATGGCGGGTGGCAGCAAAATGCGCGAACGCGCATTGTCGGGGTTCGGCGTGTCCTGTCCGGCACGGCGCGGCAGAACTTTCACCAACGATTCTCGAGGAGTGTCCGTCATGCTGCTTCGCACCCTGGCCGCGGCGGCCGTCGCCGGCGTTCTTTCTCTGCCCGCCCTGGCCCAGCCGGTCTTCGAGGGCTGGCTGTGCTGCAACCTGCGCACCGACGGCAGCTGGCTGAGCGACAGCAACTACGCCGAGAGCGGCAAGCGGGTGGTGCCGGTGGGCACGCCGGTGCGCGTGACCGGCTACGGCCGCTACCGCGTGCACGTGGAACTCGAGGGCAAGAAGCAGGCGATCGGCAACGACTACAGCCGCGACCTGGACCTGGGGGCCTTCGCGCAGCGCTGGGTGGTGACGCAGGATCCGGCCGGCAAGATCGCCGGCTTCCCGCCCAGGATCCGCCAGGCCATCCAGCAGGCCCGGGTGACCAAGGGCATGACGCGCGAGCAGGCGGCGATGGCGGTGGGCTGGCCGATCAGCAGCGAGAACCCCGACCTGAACGCACCGCTGTGGCGCATGTGGATCGGCAGCTTCGCCGGCTTCGACGTGCACTTCGACCGGAACGGCCGGGTGCGCGACATCGACGTGGATCCGCAGACGCGTGCCCGTGTGGTGCTGGAGTAGGCCCACCCCCAGCCTCGCCCACTGCGCAAGGCGCGTCCCTATTCGCGCGTCACGCGCAGCAGTTCGGCGTGCGAGGTGGCGCCGGTGCGCACCAGGCGCTCGCCGTCGGCGCGCATCGAGCGCAGGCCGCCGGCTTCGGCGGCGGCCAGCAAGCGGCTTTCGGACGCACGCTCGTGGATCAGCGCGCGGATCGCGTCGTCGGCCACCAGCAGCTCGAAGATGCCGGTGCGGCCCTGGTAGCCGGTCTGCCCGCAGGTGTCGCAGCCGACGGGTTGCGCGCTGCCGTCCGGCGCGGGCGCCGCGCAGGCCGGGCACAGTTTGCGCACCAGGCGCTGCGCCAGCACGCCCAGCAGCGAGGAGCTCAGCAGGAAGGGCTCCACGCCCATGTCGGTCAGGCGCGTCACCGCGCTGACCGAGTCGTTGGTGTGCAGCGTGGCCAGCACCAAGTGGCCGGTGAGCGAGGCCTGGATGGCGATCTGCGCGGTCTCGAAGTCGCGGATTTCGCCGATCATGATCACGTCCGGGTCCTGCCGCAGGATCGCGCGCAGCGCCTTGGCGAAGGTCAGCTCGATCCTGGCGTTGACCTGCGTCTGGCCGACGCCGGGCAGCTCGTACTCGATCGGGTCTTCCACCGTCATGATGTTGCTGCGGCTGGCGTCGAGGCGGCCCAGCGCGGCGTACAGCGTGGTGGTCTTGCCCGAGCCGGTCGGCCCGGTCACGAGGATGATGCCGTGCGGCTGCTCGATGAGATGCTCGAAGCGCGCCAGCGTGTCGCCCTGCATGCCCACGGCCTCCAGCGTGAGCCGGCTGCCGGACTTGTCCAGCAGCCGCAGCACCGCGCGCTCGCCGTGCGCCGAGGGCAGGGTGGACACGCGCACGTCCACCGAGCGCGTGCCGATGCGCAGCGAGATGCGCCCGTCCTGCGGCAGGCGCTTCTCGGCGATGTCCAGGTCGGCCATGATCTTCAGCCGCGAGATCAGCGCCGCGTGCAGCGCGCGGTTGGGCTGCACCACCTCGCGCAGCGCGCCGTCGATGCGAAAGCGCACGGAGGAGGTGCGCTCGTAGGGCTCGATGTGGATGTCGCTCGCGCCGTCGCGCGCGGCCTGCGTGAGCAGCGCGTTGAGCATGCGGATGATCGGCGCGTCGCCGGCCGATTCCAGCAGGTCCTCGACCGCCGGCAGCTCCTGCATCATGCGCGAGAGGTCGGCGTCGCTCTGCACCTCGCTGACCACCGCGGCCGCGCTGGATTCGCCCTGCGCGTAGGCGGCGCTGATGCGCTGCGCGATCTCCGCGGCCGGCACCGCCTCGAAGCGGGTCACCTCGTACTTGCGCAGCACTTCGCCCAGCGCACCGCGCCCGGCGCCGGGCGGCAGCCACAGCGTGCAGCGGCCGTCGTCCTCCTGTTCCAGCAGCAGTTGCTGGCCGCGCGCGAAGGCGTAGGGCAGGGGGTAGCGCATGGCGGCGCCCTCAGGGCAGCTCCCGCTGGGTGGACGGGTCCGCGGTCGGCGGCAGCCTGCCGCGCAGGGATTCGCTGTGCACCGGCAGCGGCACCGGCTGCGGCGGCAGCGGCGGCGGGATCAGGCGCGTGCCTTCGATCCGGCGCGACGGGTCGGCCTGCCGGAGTTCCGGCAGCGGCGGCAGCACGGGCGAATCGCGCACGCCGCGCAGCATCGGGTTGTCCTGCTCGGGCTGCGTCGCCTGCTGCAGCGCGCGCAGCGTGTCGTAGCGGTCGGCGGTGAGCGCGTCGCTGGACAGCGAGTCGCGGATCACCACCGGCCGCAGGAACACCATCAGGTTGCTCTTGCGCCGGCTGCGCACCTCGCTCTTGAACAGGTTGCCCAGCACCGGCACGTCGCCCAGTCCCGGTACTTTTTCCTGGTTGGCGGCGTACTCGTCGGCCAGCAGGCCGCCCAGCACGATGACGTTGCCGTCGTCCACCAGCACCGTCGATTCGATCGCACGCTTGCTGGTCGTCGGCCCGTTGGGGTTGTTGACCGAGGAGGCCACCACGCTGGAAACCTCCTGGAAGATGGTCATCTTGACCGTGCCGGTCTCGCTGATCTGCGGACGCACGCGCAGGGTCAGGCCCACGTCCTTGCGCTCGATGGTCTGGAAGGGGTTGACCTGCGCGGTGCCGCTGCCGGTGTTGGTGTACTGGCCGGTCACGAAGGGCACGTTCTGGCCGACCACGATCTTGGCTTCCTCGTTGTCCAGCGTCAGCAGGTTCGGCGTGGACAGCACGTTGCCCTCGCCGCTGCCCTCGAGGAAGCGCGCCAGGAAGCCCAGCACGTAGTTGTCGCCGTAGCGCCGGCCGATGCCGACGTTGAAGCCGCTGGACGGCCGCGTCGCCGGGTTGCCCGTGGCCAGGCCGATGGCCAGGTCGATGATGTTGGCCTGCCCGCCCAGGTTGGAGTTGGTGCCGATCACGCCCACGTTGCGGTCGCCGCTGTTGCCCAGGCCGCCCTGCCACTGGATGCCGAACTCGGCCGCCTTGTCGGCGTTGACCTCGACGATCAGGCTTTCGATCAGCACCTGTGCGCGCCGGCTGTCCAGCTTGTCGATGACCGCGCGCAGCTGGCGGTACTGCGGCTCCGGCGCGGTGATGATCAGCGAGTTGGTCGACGGGTCGGCCTGGATCTGGCCGCCGGTCGAGGGCTGGTTGGTGTTGTTCACCGGCGCGGTGGCGGCCGAGCTCTCCCCCTGCAGGCCGGCCATGGTCATCGGGTTCGCGGCGGACGGCGGCGGGGCGCTGCCGCCGCCACCGCCGGTGCCCCCGGGGACGGGCATGCCGTCGATGCTGCCGACGCTCGCCATGGCGGCGCGCAGCGTGACGGCCATGCGCACCGCGTCGGCGTTCTTCAGGTAGACCACGTAGATGTTGCCGGCCGCGCCGTTGCCGGTGTCCAGCGGCGGGCGGTCGAGTTTCTCGACGAGGGTGCGCACGAGCTGCACCCGTGTCGGGTTGGCCGCGCGCACGATGATCGCGTTGCTGCGCGGGTCCGCCAGCAGCGAGGTGCGAAACGAGGTGTCGGCCCCGCCGCCCGCCGCCGCGGCCGCCTGCGGGGCGCCCGGGCCGGTGCGGCCGCCGCCCTCGACCAGCCGCGTGACCAGCGGCACCATCTCGGAGGCGATCGAATGCCGCAGCGGGATCACCTCGATGTCGGACGCGTTGGGCACGTCCAGCGCCGCCACGATGCGCGCCAGGCGCTGCATGTTGTCGGCATAGTCGGTGATCACCAGCGTGTTGCTGCCCGGGTTGGCGTTGATGGTGTTGTTCGGCGCGATCAGCGGCCGCAGCACGGGCAGCAGGTTGGTGGGCGATTCGTGGTGCAGCCGGAACACCTGGGTGACGATCTGGTTGCCGCCCACGGCGGCGGTGCCGCCGGTCGAGGTGGTCACGGTGCCGGTGTGCAGCTTGGCCTCGGCCTCGGGCACCACCTTGTACAGGCCGTCGGTCTGCACCACCGCGAAACCCTGCAGCCGCAGCGCCGCCGCGAAGCGGTCGAAGGCCGCGGCCGGCGCGACCGGGCGCTCGGTCTGCAGGTTCATCGTGCCCTTGACGCGCGGATCGACCACTACGTCGCGGCCGGTGATCACCGCCATGGTGCGCGCCACGGCTTCGATCTCCGCGTTGGCGAAGTTCAGCGTGACCGGTTCGCCGGGCCGTACGGCGGCGCCTGGATCCTGTGCGAGCGCCGGGCTCAGGCAGCCGGCCACCAGGATCTGGGCCACCAGGGCGGCCAGCGCCTTGCGGGCACCGTGCGGAAAGTGAAGCTTCATGGGTCAACCCAGGGTGATGATCGAGCGCGCGCCCTCGCGCCGCCCGATGATGTTCAACAGATTCGCCAGTGCGTCCTCGCGCCCCGGCGCCGCGCTGGCCTCGCCGCTGAAGCGCAGCGCCACGCCGGTCCAGCGGCCGCTGCCGTTGAGCTGCAGGCTGCCTTCGCGCGTGGTCAGCAGCAGCGTCGGTGCGGGGCCGCCTTCCAGCACCACGCGGTAGCTGCCCATGGGCCGCAGCGTCGACAGGCTGGAGGCGATGTCGGTGGCATCCAGCGTCGCCCGGCCGGCAAAGCCGAGCTGGCCGCCGTGCCAGTGCACGGACAGGCCCTGCGTCGCCAGGTCGAGCGCGCCTTCGGGCTTGAGCGTGTTCCAGGGCGCGCCCAGGCCGGTGAGCATGGCCGCCGGCCAGCGCGAGCTGCCGTCGTGCCAGTCCAGCCGCAGGCTGCCCGCGCCCGGCCGCGCCCTGAAGGCGAGGGGCTGCGGCGCGCAGCAGGGGATGTCGAGCGCGCCGGCGACGCCGTTCCAGGCCGGGCGCAGGCGCCAGCCCAGGCGGCCCGGCAGCGACAGGGTCTGGGCCCCGGCCGCCCCGCTGGAGAGCACCACGCCGGCGCTGCCGTTCCAGACCGTGCCGCGCGCGTTCACCAGTTGCAGGCGGCCTTCGCTCCAGCCGGCCAGGGCCGTGGCCAGCCAGCGCGCGGGTGCATAGGCCCCCAGCGCCAGCACGACGCCCAGGAGGACGCCCGCCACCGCCCAGCGCCAGCCGCCCGGCGCCGTGGCCAGCGGCGTGGCCTGGGCGAGCGGTCGGCGCGTGCGCACTGGACTACCTTCGCGCTGACGCGCTGCGGTATTCGCCTGGGGACCGGCCCGGCGGCTCATGGCGCGGGCAGGCCCATGACCAGCGTGCCGTCCCAGCGGACCTCGCCGGCGCCGTCTTCCGCGGTGGGGCGTGCGCGTGTGAGATGGGCTTCGCGCGGGATCGCACGCGCATTGCCGCGCGCCTGCCCGAGCCACTGCGCGAGCGCGCCGGCCGGTGCGCCGCGCAGCGCCAAGGCGGCGCCTTCGCCGGCACCGGCGGCCTGCATCTGTGCCTGCGTGCCGAGTTCCTGGCGCAGCGAGGCTTCCAGGGCGCGCAGGGCATCGGCGCGGTTGGCGCGGGGCTGCGACTGCAGCGCGCGGGCCTGCGTCTGCAGCGCCGTCATCCGCTGCAGCTGCGCATCGAGTTTCGCGTGCTCGGCCGGGGCGTTCGACAGCGTGCGCAGCGCCGGTGCCAGCGCCACCCACCAGAGCAGCGCGAGCCCGACCACCAGTGCGGCACCGGCGATCAGCCGCTGCTCGCGCGCAGCCAGCCGGGTCCAGCGCGCCCGCCACGACGCTGCAGCTTGCGCCGCGCGCGTCATCGCGGCGCCTCCGCCTGCACCAGCACCAGGTCGCCCTCGGCCCGCGCGCCGTAGCCGCGCGCCGCCAGCGCGCGGGTCAGGTCCGCCAGGTCGGAGGGCTGCAGGCCGAGGCCGCGCAGGCGCAACTGGCCGGCGTTGTAGTCGATTGCATCGGGCACACGGCCCGGCGGCAGGCTGGTGGCGAGTGCGCCGAGCATCGGCTCCAGGTCGGACGGCGTCACGCCGCCGGTGGCCTGCTGCAGCGCGGCGACCTCGCGCGTCATCTGCAGCGGCGCGTCGACCACCAGCCGGACCGCGGGAAAGGTCCGGGTGAGGATCTCGCGCGCCGCTGCGCGCTTGGCCTCGAGCGCGTTGCGCTCCTTCCAGGCCCAGGCATTGATGCCGACCAGCTGCGCCACCACCAGGGCCGCGGCGCCCCAGCGCGCGGCCCGCCAGCGCGGCGCGTGCCACAGGGTCTGCGCGAGGGCGGCCAGTTTCTTGCCGGCGCGGGCGCGCCCGGTGGTCGCGAAATCGAACTGGGCCAGGTCCCAGTCGGATCGGGTGGCCTGGAACTGGCGCTCCGCGGTCTTGACGATCGGCACCGGGCGGCCGAGCAGCGCTTCGGCCAGCGCGGCCGCGGCCGGTTCGGCCAGCACCGCGGCGCCTTCCGGCAGCGGACTGGCCAGGGCGATGCCGGTCGCGTCCAGCGGCAGCGTGGCCACGCCGGCGGCGTCGCACACGGTCAGCCGGGCCGCATCCGCGTCGCCGGTGGCGATCAGCAGCGGCGGCGCATCGGGCGGCTGCGGCGCGAACTCGGGCACGATGCGCATCACGCGCCGGCCGGCGGCTTCCAGCGTCTGCATCGCATCGTGCAGCCAGTCGCGGCGGCAGGCCGCCACCCACGCCGGGGTACCGGTGCGCGCGCCCGGCGCGAGGGCGAAATGCAGCGCCTGCGCCTCGTCGAGCAACTGCTCCTCGAGCAGGCCGGTCAGCACCGCGCGCAGCCGCGCCGCACTGCTCATGCTGCCCTGCGGCAGCGTGACCGCATGCCAGGACAGCGCAGCCGCCGGCGCGATGACCGTGACGTCGCCGCCGGCCGGCAGCAGCGCGACGGGGGCGCTGCCCTCGGCGAGCAGCTGCTGCCCGTCGCCGGACCATTGCGCCCAGCCGCAGGCCGCACCGGACGGCGCGGACGGAAGCGGGAGCGTGACGAGCAGGAGTGACATGGGCGGTCAGGAATGGGCTGCATTGTAGGAGCGGGGTGACGGGTTTCGCTATCTATTTGATAGCGTATCCGGCCGATTCGGCGTGGCCGTCGTGCCGGCGCCGCGTTCGCGCCAGACGGTCTGCACCTTGAGGCCGTCGCGCGCGAGCAGGGAATGCTCCTCAACCCAGAGCTTGTCCAGGCGCAGGCGGCCGTGCACCTCGAAGAAGGTCGTGCTCACGCCGTGCCGCGCGTTGTTGAACTTGCCGGTGCTTTGGGCGATCTGTGCGTTCGCATCCTCCAGCGTGGCGAAGTGCCGGGTCGCGCGCTGCGCCACCAGGCGCCGGGCGCTGGCCAGGTCGAGATCGGGCACGCTGGCGGCCAGCGCCTCGGCGCTGGCGGTGTTGATGTTGAGCTTCGTCGCGGCCGGCAGCACCGTCACGTAGGGCTCGAGCGCTGCCGCCGTGCTGCTCGACAACCCGAGCCAGACCAGTTGCGACACATGCTGCGGCAGGAGCGGTCCATCGCGATCGGCCTCGGGCGCGGCGCCGGCGCCGGCTTCGGCGCCCGCTGGCGCGGCCGGCGCCGCGGCCGCCATCGCCCGCTGCAGGTTCGCCGCCAGCACCGCGACCTCCTGCCCGGGCAGTCCCAGCAGGTCGAACAGCTTCCGGAACGCTGCCACGGCTTCCTGCACCGGTGCGCCGCTGGCCACGAGGTCGCGCACGTTGAGCTTGGACTGCGCGTCCTGGATGCTGCCGGACAGCAGGGCATCGGGCAGGCCTTCGAGCGCGTCGCTGGCGATGTTCTTGTCGGCCGCGAGAAAGCTCGACAGGCGCGCCTCTTCCAGCGGGACGGCCCAGGGTTCGGCCAGGTGGTCCACGTTGCCGCGCCCATCCTCGGCCAGGATCAGGCGCGACCAGTCGAGCGCACCGACCAGCACCCAGGCCGACTGCAGGCGTGCGCGCTCGGCCGCCTCGACTTCCACCGCCCGCCATTGCCGCCACAGCGCGGCCGTGGCGAAGGTCGCGACCAGCGTGACGGTCAGCAGCGCCACCAGCAGCGCCGCGCCCCGCTGGGCCGCGATGCGTCCCGTCTTCATGAGCGTGCCCCGCCGGCCGTCGGCCGCACCCAGTCGCGCGTGACCATGCCGGCCAGCGCGCCGCCGGGCGGCAGGGTGAGCACCAGCCGCACGCCGTCGGGCAGCGGCGTGGCGGGGCCGAGCGTGTCGGCGGGCACGGCGGCGCTCCAGGTGCCGCCCCGGAAGTACAGCAGATCCCAGCGCGCGACCGGCAGCAGCGCCACCTCGGTGCCCTGCGCGTCGCGCTCGCCTTCCTGCGCCCAGCGCGCGGCCAGCGCCCAGGCCTGCCGCCACTCGGCCTGCGTCGTGAGCGGCGGGGATTGCCAGCGATGCCACTGCGCGCCTTCGGCGCCGGCGCGCAGCGTCCAGCCGACGACGTGGACGGCGGGCAGGCTGCCGTCCGCGCTGCGGCGCGTGAGCCGCAGCACGCGGCCGTCCCAGTCGAGGGCGCGCAGGCCGGCGAGGGTGGTGGTGGCGTCCAGGTCCGCGCCCCATTGCGACAGCGTGGTCTGCAGCGTGAGCAGCGCATCCCCGCGCGTGCGGCTGTCGCTTTGCACCTGCGCGATGCCGTCCAGGCCGCGCCAGCTCACCAGCGCCAGCAGCGCCATCGCCGCGAGCGCGACGAGCAGTTCGATCAGCGTGAAGCCGCGCAGGCGCTGCATGTCAGTAGCGCCCGACGACCGTCGACAGGCGCAGGATCGGCCACTCGGCCGCATCGCGCACCTGCACGTCGACGCGCCGGAAGTTGGGGTTGAGCGTCGGTGTGGTCGAGACGGTGACGTTGAACACGGTGCCGGCCTGCGTGCAGACCAGCCCGGCGTCGCCGATGGCCGGCATCTGCGTGGCCAGCCGCGTCTTCACCATCTCGTTCTCGGCGCACAGCTGCGCCAGCAGCATGTCCGACTGGCGCTGCGCGTTGCGGATGAGCGCGCTCGAGGCCTGCGAGCCGGCCGCCAGCGCGATGGCGACAATGCCCAGCGCCACCAGCACCTCGATCAGCGTGAAGCCGCGTGCGCCGCGATTCATGGCGTGCTCACCGAGAAAGGCCGCAGCCCGTCGGTGCCCACGCGCAGGGCGCGCGCCGGGTCCGCCTCGGTCGCGAGGAGCACCTGCTGGGCCGGCACGATCGGCTCGGGGCCGAGCAGCAGCACGGCCAGGGGCACGCCGTCGGCCGACTGCGGCCGGGCCTGGACTCCGGCCGCGAGCCAGTGCGTGGGCAGCGTACCGACGGGCAGGCCGTCGAAGGCGAAGCCCTCGTCCGTGAGGCGCCAGCGCACCGCCGCGCCGCTGGCGCGCGACTGCGCCCGGGCCGATTCGAGCAGGGCGGCCAGCCGCTCGGCCTCGCGGTCCAGCGCCGCGCCGGCCGGCGTGCGCAGGGCAAAGCCGACGCCGGCGGCAGCGATCGCGACGATCGCGATCACCACCAGCAGCTCGATCAGCGTGAAGCCGCCATGCGCGGCGCGCGGCCGCACCGGGCGGCTACTGCCAGCTTCCGATGTCGGCATCCTTGCCCTCGCCGCCGGGCTGCCCGTCGGCGCCGAGCGAAAGCACATCGATCTCGCCCTGGATGCCGGGGTTCATGTACTGGTAGGGACGTCCCCAGGGATCGTTCGGCAGCTTCTCCACATAGGGCCGCCAGTTCGGTGCCGCGGGGCCCGCGGTCGGGCGGGTCTGCAGCGCCTGCAGGCCCTGCTCGGCGGTCGGGTAGCGCTGGTTGTCGAGCCGGTACATCTTCAGCGCGTTCATGAGGTTGTTGACGTCGGTGCGCGCCGCGGTGGTGCGCGCGTCGTCGGCGCGGTCGATCACGTTGGGCACGATCAGCGCGGCCAGCACGCCGATGATCACGAGCACCACCATCAGTTCGATCAGCGTGAAGCCGCGCTGCAGGGCGGCCAACCGTGGGCGGGAAGAAGAGGTCATCGCGGAGGGAGTCTCGGGATTTTGGAAAGAGAGGGATGCGAAGCGGCACGCCGCGGGCTGCGCTGCATGATAATCCCGCCCTATGTCAGTTCCCCTCGCCACCGCCCGCTGGCCGGCTGCCGCCGCCACCGTCGCGCTGTGGGCGGCCGCGGCGGCCAGCGCCGTGTTCTGGGGGCTGCGCCTGGTGGCGCCGTCCGAATCGATCGCGCCGCCGCCGGTGGCTTCGACGGGAGGCGCCGAGGCCGATCCGGCGGCGATCGCCCGCCTGCTCGGCGCGCATCCCGAGGCGCCGGCCGTCGTGGCGGCGCCGGAGGCGGCCAGCCGTTTCGCGCTGCTTGGCGTGGTCGCCGACAGCGCCGGCGCCGGCGCCGCGCTGATCGCCGTCGATGGCAAGCCGCCCCGTCCCTTTCGCGTGGGCGCTGCGCTGGCCGACGGCTACGTGCTGCAGTCGCTCGATGCGCGTGCGGCCCGCATCGGTGCGCGGCGCGACGCCGCCACGGTGTTCACGCTGCAGCTGCCGGTTCTTCCGCTGGCGGTGAATGGCCCGCCGCTGCCCGCGCCGGTGATGCCGCCGCCCGGGTAGGCGGACGGTTCAGGCCTGCAGAAACAGGCGGTACGCGGGATTGTTCGTTTCCTCGATGTACGGATAGCCCAGCGCCTGCAGGAAAGCATCGAAGGCCGCGTTGTCGCCGGCAGGCACCTGCAGGCCGACCAGGATGCGGCCGTAGTCGGCGCCCTGGTTGCGGTAGTGGAACAGGCTGATGTTCCAGTTGGGCCGCATCAGGCTCAGGAACTTGAGCAGGGCGCCCGGGCGTTCCGGGAACACGAAGCGCAGCAGGCGCTCGTCGTGCGCCAGCGTCGAGCGCCCGCCGACCATGTAGCGCACGTGCTCCTTGGCCAGTTCGTCGTGCGTCAGGTCGAGCGCGCCGAAGCCGTGGGCTTCGAACGTCGCGGCGATCGTCGTCGATTCGCCGCGCGTCGAGGTCGTCAGGCCGACGAAGACGTGCGCTTCCTTCGCGTCGCTGATGCGGTAGTTGAACTCGGTCACGCTGCGCGACGCGCCCGGCAGTTCGCCCACCAGCTCGCAGAAGCGCCGGAAGCTGCCGCGCTCCTCGGGAATGGTCACGGCGAACAGCGCCTCGCGTTCCTCGCCCACCTCGGCGCGTTCGGCGACGAAGCGCAGGCGGTCGAAGTTCATGTTGGCGCCGCACAGGATCGCGGCATAGGTCTCGCCGCGCGTGCCTTTGGCCTCGACGTACTGCTTGATCGCCGCCACCGCCAAGGCGCCCGCCGGCTCCACGATGCTGCGGGTGTCGATGAACACGTCCTTGATGCCGGCGCATACCGCATCAGTGTCCACGGTGATGAACTCGTCGACCAGCGCGCTGGAGATACGGAAGGTCTCCTCGCCCACCAGCTTCACGGCCGTGCCGTCGGAGAACAGGCCCACGTCCGGCAGCGTCACGCGCTCGCGCGCGGCCACCGACTGCATCATCGCGTCGGAGTCGTTCATCTGTACGCCGATCACGCGGATGTCCGGCCGCACCGCCTTGATGTAGTTCGCCACCCCCGAGATCAATCCGCCGCCGCCGATGGCGACGAACACCGCATGCAGCTCGCCCTGGTGCTGGCGCAGGATCTCCATCGCGATCGTGCCTTGTCCGGCGATCACGTCGGGGTCATCGAAGGGATGCACGAAGGTCAGGCCCTGCGCCTTCTGCTGATCGAGCGCGTACAGGTGCGCGTCGGAATAGCTGTCGCCGTGCAGGTGCACCTCGCCGCCCAGGCCGCGCACCGCATCCACCTTGAGCTGCGGCGTGGTCACCGGCATCACCACCACCGCGCGCGTGCCCAGCTTGCGCGCGCCCAGCGCCACCCCTTGCGCGTGGTTGCCGGCAGATGCGCAGATCACGCCGCGCGCGAGCTGCTCCGCGCTCAGGTGCGCCATCTTGTTGTAGGCGCCGCGCAGCTTGAAGCTGAATACCGGCTGCTGGTCTTCCCGCTTGAGCAGGACGGTGTTGTCCAGTCGCGCGCTCAGGCTGCGGGCGGTGTCCAGGGCTGACTCGATGGCGACGTCGTAGACCTTGGCGGTGAGGATTTTTCTGAGATAGTCGGCCGGGCTCAACGCATCGCTCGAATGCGTGGCCGGCGCTTGTTCGGGGGGAGTTTTCATAAGTGACAGCCAACGATGATAAGAGGCATCAGGATTGCTTGCGTCCAGCGGGATGGACAGAGATGTCATGACCCCGCCCCTTTCCAGGGCCGCGGCGGCGAATGACCCCTGTTTCGCGCGCACGGATTCCCCGCACCCCCACGAGGCTGCCAGTCAGTTAACAAATGAGCAATCTTTGTCAACAATTTCTGTCAGTGCGCTGGCGCGCGACCTCCTCCGGGCCGAAGCGGCCCGCGTGCAACGTGGAGAAATCGGACGCGGCACCTGGCAGGTGATGGGCAACCGCCTGCGGGCTCACATTCTTCCCTTGCTGGGGGCATTGCCCGCGCAGGCGCTGGCCGCCGTCCACGCGCAGCAGCTGGTCGATCACTTGGGCGCCCGCGGCTTCAGCAGCACCACGATCTCGCAATACCTCGTGCTGCTGCGCAAGGTGGTGATGCACGGCGTGCACACCGGTGTGCTGCGCGAGGCGCCCGTGTTCCCCAAGGTCAAGGTGCGCAGCCAGCCGCGCGGCAGCTTCACCGTCGGCGAGTACCGGGCCCTCGTGGCTGCGGCGCGGCAATTGCGCGGCCTGCCGCACCCGCGGCTCGAGACGCTCGGGGCCGGCGATCGCTTCTGGATCGCGCGCGAACTTCTGATCATGCCGCAGGAGTTGCCGTGGCTGATCCGATGGATGGTCAACACCTTCGTGCGTCCCAGCGACATCAAGTTCGTCCAGCACAAGCACATCGAGGTGGTGCGCGGCAGGCACCTGTACCTGCGCCTGAAGCTGCCGGAAACCAAGCGGCACGGCCAGCCGATGGTGAGCCTGCGCCCGGCGGTGCATGTCTACGAGCGGCTGCTGGCCCATCGCCGCGCGCAGGGCTTCGGCAGGCCGGAGGACTACCTGTTCATGCCCCAGGTCGAGAACCGCGAGCATGCGCTGGCGGTGCTCGGCTTCTTCTTCCAGTGGGTACTTCAGGAAACAGGCCTGGAGAAGGGCTCGCAGGGCCAGGCGCGAACCCTGTACTGTCTGCGGCACACCGCGATCACGCTGCGGCTGCTCTATGGGCAAGGGATCGACATGCTCACGCTGGCCCGCAATGCGCGCACGAGCGTCAACATGATCGAGCGCTTCTATGCCTCCACGCTGAGCGGCGAGATGAACGTGGGGATGCTGCAGAGCCGGCGGGGAAGGCCGACGTGAAGCGTATGCCCGGATGAACGATGGCGAACCGTCCCGACGGGCTTCGTGGCCACCACCGATGGCAGGCGAAAGAAAAAGCGGTCCGGCGCATCGCGCGCCGGACCGCCGACGGCCTTGAGCCGCCTTCGTGGCACCGCCCGGATCCTGCCGGGCGGTGTCGCGGCCTCTCGGCCCTCCCTGAGGGAGCTGGCACATGCCAGTGTCCGGGCGAGGATCAGAACGCGTGGCGAATGCCGAAGTCGTAGCCGATCGAGGTCTTCGGACGATAGGCCGCGTCGCCGATCCAGTGGCCACCGGGAATCGCGCCGACGCTGTAGTCGGCGCCGTTCTTGTTCCGGATGTAGGCCACGGTGCCGTACAGGGCCGTGCGCTTGGACAGGTTGTGGACGTAGCCGACGGCGAACTGGTCCGCCTTGGGGTCGCCTTGATCGGCGAAGGCGCTTGCCAGGTATTCTTCCCACGACGGGACATACAACCCATAGTGGCGCACCGAGGGCTTCAGCTTCACGCGGCCATAGGAAGCCTTCACCACCCCGGCGCCGACGGGCGCCGTGAGGCCGATGTGGTAGCCGTCCAGCTTGCGGTTCGTGACCGAGAAGGTCTCCAGGGGATTGACGCTGGAGTATTCGGTGTTGGACTTGATGCGCGCGTATTCGCCGAACAGCTTGACCACGCCGAAGTCGTAGGTGGCGCCGGCGTTGAAGGTCTTCACGAGGCGGTCGGTGCCGGCGTGGAAGTCCGAGGCCGCGTTCTGCTCGCCGTAGGCCACGGCGACGTTCAGGGGGCCGTTGGCGTAGCCGAAGCGGCCACCCCAGTAGCGGCCGGAACGGGTGTCTCCGCCAAGGGGCGTCAGGCTGCCGTCGCGATACTTGGCTTTCTCGTGGAAGGCGTACTGCACGTTGCCGTAGAAGCCGCCCAGGTCCTTGGGCAGGAAGTAGCCCACGGAGTTCGACGCACGGACGTTGTCAGCCTCGAACGCATGCGCGCTGACGGACGCTTGAGCGCCCGCAGCCTTCTGGATCAGGTTCGCGCCCACGCCCACGGTGCCGAAGGGGTCGAAGGCGGTGTTGTTCGTGAAGGTCGGCTTGTAGTCGCGGCCCAGGCGGATCTCGCCGAAGCCGCCCGACAGGCTGATGGTTGAACGGCGCGAGAAGGTGGACACGCCGGTGGTTCCGTCATCGTTTCTGATCGGGGCTTCCAGCCAGAAGCTGGCGGCCAGGCCGCCACCGAGGTCTTCCACGCCGCGGAAGCCCAACTGCGAGGAGGTCGTCCCGCTGACGCTCATGCCGCGCCAGCTCTTCTTGACCGAGCCCGGCATGCCGTAATAGGCCCACGGATCGACCAGGGCTTCCCAGGAATTGACGACGAGATTGCTCTTGTTCGAATAGCTGCTGATGCCCGCATCAACCACGCCGAACAGGGTCACCGACGACTGTGCCGAGGCCACACCAGCGACAGCCAGGGCAGCCAGAGCAACTGCCCTTGCGGGTGCCCGGAAGGGGCGTCCCAAAGAAAAAAGCCCCGGGCCTTGCGGCCCGGGGCTAAATCCACCAATTGGGAGGGTGGAGGAGACAACCGGTGCACAACGGTGTGTGCGATGGAATAGAGTATATCGCTGTTTTGCTGCAACGCAACAACCAAGCTGCGCCTCTCATCAAGCAACCTGGTGAAATGTGATTTTTTAGTCAGTTTTTCACCCACTCAGGAGTTTTGTTTCCATGGAATGTACCGTCAGTTGGACCGGCGATGCCGGCACCCGTTCGGCGATGGGCTTCGTTGCCGAAACGGGTAGCGGCCACGTGCTGGCCATGGATGGCGCCCCGGACGACACCCGGCCGGAGAACGGCGGGCGCAATCTCGCGCCCCGGCCGATGGAAACCGTGCTCGCCGGCACCGGCGGGTGCACCGCCTATGACGTCGTTCTGATCCTCAAGCGCGGGCGCCATCGGGTGGAGCGCTGCAGCGTCAAGCTGACCAGCGAGCGGGCGGAGAAGGACCCGAAAGTATTCACCAGGATCCACATGCATTTCACGGTGGCCGGCAAAGGCATTCCGGCGGCTGCCGTCGAGCGTGCGATCGCGCTGAGCCACGACACCTATTGCTCGGCCAGCATCATGCTGGCCAAGACGGCGGAGATCACCACCAGTTTCGATCTGGTGGAAACCTGAGCCGGCCGTCGCCCAGGCCTCAGATGCGATGCGCGATGGTCGTCATGACGCGCGCGGCCATGCGCATGAGCGCTTTCGCCGGCGCGGGCAGTTCCGCCGCACCTGCGTCGACGGCCTGCGCGGCGTGGCGCGCCTCGTCGACCTTCATCTGGGCCACGACGGCGCGCGAGGCCGTATCGCCCGGCGGCAGGCGGTCCAGGTGGCGGTCCAGATGCGCCTCCACCTGGCGCTCCGTCTCGGCGACGAAGCCCAGACTCCAGGGATCGCCGAGGCGGCCTGCCACCAGGCCGAGACCAAAGGCGCCGGCGTACCACAAAGGACTCAGCAGCGAAGGGCGTGCGCCCAGTTCGTCGAGCCGCTGGCGTGTCCAGGCGAGATGGTCTGTTTCCTCATGCGCCGCCTCCAGAAGGCGTTCGCGCAGTGCCGCGTCGCGGGCCACGGCCGCCTGGGCCGTATAGAGCGCCTGGGCGCAGACCTCGCCCACGTGGTTGACGCGCATCAGGGCGCCGGCTTCCCGGCGCTCGGCCTCGCTCAGCGCGGCCGGCGGCTGAGTCGCCGGAGGTGCAGGGCGCGAGGCGTGGGGCCGTGCAAACAGGGTGCGCAGCGCGAAATCCGCGGCGGAAAGAGCGGCATCGATCGATTGGGCCATGGCCTTGATTTGAACCCAAGTGGGGCTCGGCAGGCAGGCGCCGTGCTTTTCACATCATGGCAACTCCACGCTGCCAGAGGGCACTGTCGGGCTTTGTTGCAGCCGTGCAACGAAACGCACGGGGCAACGGGAATTTCGGGCGATTTGCTTTGCCCAGACGCGGCGGCTCTGGTGCAATAGCAACAACTTCCCAAAAGGAGGTTGGCCCGGGGTCCGGTGGGAGCACAGAAGTGCCAGCACGGTGAGCCCTTCGCGCCGGAGCCCTATGTTTAACCTTGGAGAAACTTGCAATGAAAAAATCCCTAGTTGCTCTGGCTGCCCTGGCTGTCGCTGGTGTGGCCTCGGCACAGTCGTCGGTGACCCTGTTCGGTATCGTCGACGCCTCGATCAGCCACGTGACGAACAAGAGCGATCTGGTGACCGATCCGATCACGCTCCTGACCAACCCGTACGCGTACCTGTACCTGCCGGGCTCCGTCAAGGCAAGCAAGACCGGCCTGAACAACTCGGCGTACAACAGCAGCCGCATCGGCTTCCGCGGCGTGGAAGACCTGGGCGGCGGCCTGGCTGCCAGCTTCTGGCTGGAGTCCGGCAACCTGGCCAACGACGACGGTTCCAACGGTATCAACAACTTCCAGCGTCGCTCGACCGTCAGCCTGTCGGGTGGTTTCGGTGAAATCCGCCTGGGCCGCGACTACAAGCCGACCTTCTGGAACTACACCGTGTTCGATCCGTTCGGCACGAACGGCACCGGCACCGCGCTGATCCAGAAGGCCACCGGCAGCTTCGAGAATTCCAACGTTCGCTCCAGCAACTCGATCGGCTACTTCCTGCCCAAGGACCTGGGTGGCTTCTACGGCCAGGTGATGTACGGGTTCCACGAGCAGACCAAGTATGACAACGGCCTGCAAGGCGCTCTGAACGACAACAGCCGTGGCGGCCGTTACTGGGGTGGCCGCTTCGGCTACGCCAACGGTCCCCTGGACGTGGCCGTGGCCTATGGCGAGCAGAACAACGAATCGTTCTTCGACGCCGGTGTCGACAATCTCGCCAAGAACTTCAACGTCGGTGCCAGCTACGACTTCGGCGTGGTCAAGCTCTTCGGTCAGTACGCCCGCGTGAAGAACAAGGACGACTACTCGGTCGACGCACCCTTGTTCAATCCGTCGGCCAAGATGGACGGCTACCTGCTGGGTATCACCGCTCCGGTCGGTGCCGGCCTGATCCGCGCGTCCTATGGTCGCGTGAAGATCAAGGTTGACCGCGATCCGTTCGACTTCCTGTGGCAAGACCAAGGCGATCCGAAGGCTGACCAGCTGGCGCTGGGCTATGTCCACAACCTGTCGAAGCGCACGGCCCTGTACGCCACCGTGGCCTACGTCAAGAACAAGAACGGCGCTGGCTACAGCGCGGGTTCGGGCAACATCACGGCTCCCTGGGTCGCGAGCTACGAAAGCGCGCTCGGCGGCGCTGGCGTGTACCGTCCGAAGACCTCGATCGGCTACGACCTCGGTATCCGTCACTCGTTCTGATCCACGGCTGGCGCAAGCCAGCTTGGATGAACAACAAAAGCCGTCCGGCGCAAGCCGGGCGGCTTTTTTTTTCCCTTCTTTCCGGTGTCCGGAAATACCCCACGCCGCGGGGCTTTCTCGATTGCAATTGCAAGCGCCTGTTGCATAGTGCCCCTTTTCGACTTCTGGAGGGGTCTTCATGACACTCAAATCCGCATACCTGCCCCTGGCGGTGGCCGCCGCCCTGCTGGCGGCGCCGGCGCTGCACGCCAAGACCTTCCGCTGGTCCAGCGCCAGCGACATCCCCACGCTGGACATCCATTCGCAGAACAACGCGCTGGGCAACGGCGTGCATGCGGCGATCTACGATTCGCTCGTCTACTACAACAGCAAGACCTTCAAGCCCGAGCCGCAACTGGCCACGGAATGGAAGCTCATCTCGCCCACGCAGATGCGCTTCACCCTGCGCAGCGGCGTGAAGTTCAGCGACGGCTCGGCGCTGACGTCGGACGACGTGGTGTATTCGCTCACCCGCGCGATGGCCCCGACCTCGAACTACGCCGTCTATGCCCAGGGCATCGACAAGGCTGTGGCGGTGGACGAGCGCACGGTGGACGTGATGCTCAAGGCGCCCACGCCCACGCTGGTGAACCAGCTCACCGAGCTGCGCATCATGAGCAAGGCGTGGGCCGAGAAGAACCGCTCGGTGGAGCCCAAGGACATCAAGACGCAGGAGGAGACCTTCGCCCACCGCAACGCGATGGGCACCGGCCCGTACATGGTCAAGGAGTGGCAGCCCGACCAGCGCCTGGTGCTGGTGGCCAACCCCCACTACTGGGGCAAGAACCCCACCAACGTGACGGAGATCGTCTACACGCCGATCAAGTCGCAGGCCACGCGCCTGGCGGCGCTGCTGTCGGGCGAGACCGACTTCGTGCTCGATCCGAGTCCGCAGGATCTGGCGCGCCTGCGCACCAACGCCAACCTCAAGGTGCTCGACGGCGTGGAGAACCGCACCATCTTCCTGGGCCTGGACCAGCACCGCGACGAGCTGCCGGGCTCGAACGTGAAGGGCAAGAACCCCCTGAAGGACCAGCGCGTGCGCAAGGCGCTGTACCAGGCGATCGACAGCCAGGCGCTCAACCGCGTGACCATGCGCGGCCTGTCGGAGCCCACCGGCACGCTGATCGCGCCGCAGGTCAACGGCTGGACGAAGAAGGCCGATGCCCGCTGGCCCTACGACGTGGCCGCGGCGCAGAAGCTGCTGGCCGACGCGGGCTATCCGCAGGGCTTCGAGGTCGATTTCGCCTGCCCCAACAACCGCTACATCAACGACGAGGCGGTGTGCCAGGCGGTCACGGCCATGTGGGCGCGCATCGGCGTCAAGGCCAAGCTGCGCACGCTGCCGCTGGTGACCTACTTCCCGATGATCCAGCGCTACGAGGCCAGCATCTACATGCTCGGCTGGGGCGTGCCCACCTTCGACGCGCTGTACAGCCTGCAGTCGCTGCTGCGCTCGGTCGGCCCGGGCGGCGACGGCAACTACAACGTCGGGCGCTATTCCAATCCGCAGATGGATGCGCTGGTGGAGCGCGTCAAGGTCGAGACCGATCTGAAGGTGCGCAACGAGCTGATCGAGAAGGCGCTGCTGCTCTCGCACGAGGACGTGGCCTACCTGCCGCTGTACAACCAGATCATCCCCTGGGCGATGAAGAAGAACGTCGAGGTGGTCCACCGCGCCGACAACCGGATCGACTGGCGGCTCGTGAAGGTCGACTGAGCGTCCTGCTGCATGAGAAGAAGGCCCCATCGGGGCCTTTTTCTTCACTTGTCAATCATGCACCACTACGGGGAATCACCCCCCGGGCACAAGCCTTGCTCCTGCTAGCATCGCCGCAAAATCGTACCCCCCTGAATGCTTGCTTTCGTACTGCGCCGCCTGATCCAGGCCGTGATCGTGATGGTCTCGGTGGCCTTCATCGCCTTCCTCCTGTTCCAGTACGTCGGCGATCCTGTCGTGTTCCTGCTGGGCCAGGACGCCACGCCCGAACAGATCCGCGAGCTGCGCGCCGCGCTCGGGCTGGACAAGCCCTTCTTCGTCCAGTTCTGGCACTTTCTGGTCAATGCGGCGCAGGGCGAGTTCGGCCTGAGCCTGCGCCAGGGCGCCAAGGTGTCGCGTCTCATTGCGGAGCGCTTTCCGGCCACGCTCGAGCTGGCGCTGGTGGCGGCCGCGATCGCGCTGCTGGTCGGTATCCCGATGGGCGTGTACGCGGCGCTGCGGCGCGGCACCTTCATGAGCCAGGTCTTCATGACGGTGTCGCTGCTGGGCGTGTCGCTGCCCACCTTCCTCATCGGCATCCTGCTGATCCTGGTGTTCTCGGTGATCCTGGGCTGGTTCCCCAGCTTCGGGCGCGGCGAGACGGTGCAGCTGGGCTGGTGGAGCACGGGCCTGCTCAGGGCCAAGGGCTGGCACCACATCACGCTGCCGGCGGTGACGCTGGCGATCTTCCAGCTCACGCTGATCATGCGGCTGGTGCGCGCCGAGATGCTCGAGGTGCTGCGCACCGACTACATCAAGTTCGCGCGCGCGCGGGGCCTGTCCAACCGCGCGATCCACTTCGGCCACGCGCTCAAGAACACGCTGGTGCCGGTGATGACCATCACCGGCCTGCAGCTCGGCGGGCTGATCGCCTTCGCCATCATCACCGAGACCGTGTTCCAGTGGCCCGGCATGGGGCTGCTGTTCATCCAGGCCGTCACCTTCGCGGACATCCCGGTGATGGCGGCCTACCTGTGCCTGATCGCGCTGATCTTCGTGGTCATCAACCTGGTCGTGGACCTGCTGTACTTCGCCGTCGATCCCCGGCTGCGCGTCGGCAAGGCGGGAGGCCACTGATGAGGTTCGGCCGATGACTGCGCCGCGCCTGCGTGCCGAGGGACGTGCCTTCGCGCACATCGCGCGCTTCCACCCCGAGATCACGGCGCTGCGCCGCGACCTGCACATGCATCCCGAACTGGGCTTCGAGGAGGTCTACACCGCCCGGCGCGTGCAGGAGGCCCTGAGGGCCTGCGGCGTGGACGAGATCCACACCGGCATCGGCAGGACCGGCGTGGTCGGCGTGATCCGCGGGCGCAGCACCGCCAGCGGCCGCATGATCGGCCTGCGCGCCGACATGGACGCGCTGCCGATGAAGGAGGACAACGACTTCGCCTGGTGCTCGGCCAAGCAGGGTCTGATGCACGGCTGCGGGCACGACGGCCACACCGCGATGCTGGTGGGCGCCGCGCGCTACCTGGCCGAGACGCGCAATTTCGACGGCACCGCGGTGCTGATCTTCCAGCCCGGCGAGGAAGGCTTCGCCGGCGCGCGCGTGATGATCGAGGACGGCCTGTTCGAGCGCTTCCCGGTGCAGTCGGTCTTCGCCATGCACAACTGGCCGGCCATGCCGGCCGGCACCGTCGGCCTGAATCCGGGCGCGATGATGGCCGCGGCGGACCGCATCACCATCGAGGTCACCGGCCAGGGCGGCCATGGCGCCCATCCCCACCTGACGGTCGACCCCGTGCTGGTGTCGGCGCACCTCATCACCGCCATGCAGAGCATCGTGTCGCGCAACGTGCGGCCCATCGATGCCGCCGTGGTCAGCGTGTGCGCCGTGCAGACGGGCGATCCGGGCGCGATGGCCGTGGTGCCCGGCAAGGCCACGCTGGTGGGCACCGTGCGCACCTTCTCGCCTGCGGTGCAGGCGCAGGTGGAGCAGCGCCTGCACGCGTTGTGCCGCGCCGTGGCCGAGGGCTTCGGCGCCGCCGCCAGTGTGCACTTCGAGCGCATCTACCCGGCCACCATCAACACGGCCGCCGAGGCACTGTTCGCCGGCGACGTGGCCCAGGCGCTGGTGGGCGCGCGCAACGTCGAGCGCCACATGGAGCCCAGCATGGGCGCCGAGGACTTCTCCTTCATGCTGCAGCGCAAGCCCGGCGCCTATCTGCGCATCGGGCAGGACGCGCGCGGCGGTGCCTTTCTGCACAACAGCCGCTACGACTTCAACGATGAAATCTTGCCGCTCGGGGCCGCGCTGCACGCGGGCCTGATCGAGCAGGGCATGCCGCTTGCTGGTACCCGCAGCAAGGCGGAACACGAGGCCGCGACCGCGGCCGCCTGATTCTTTGTCCCAACCCGAGGAGCGCTTTCCATGAAACTCAAGGCAAAACTGGCAGTGGTCGCCGTCGCGGCCACGATGGCTGCCGCGGCCGCCCAGGCCCAGACCGTTCGCATCGCCAACCAGGGGGATGCGCTGTCGCTGGACCCGCACTCGCTCAACGAATCGCTGCAGCTGTCCACCCTGGCCAACGTCTACGAGGCGCTGACCGGGCGCAACAAGGACCTGAGCCTGGCGCCCGGCCTGGCCACGAGCTGGAAGCAGACCTCTCCCTCGGTGTGGCGCTTCGAACTGCGCAAGGGCGTGCAGTTCCACGACGGCACGCCGTTCACCGCCGACGACGTGGTGTTCAGTTTCGCGCGCGCCGCCGGCGACGGTTCGGACGTGAAGGCCAAGGTCAACGACATCCAGGAAGTGCGCAAGGTCGACAGCCACACCATCGAGATCGAGACCAAGGGCCCGTTCCCCATCCTGCCCGACGTGCTGGCCGACCTCTACATCATGAGCAAGAAGTGGAGCGAGGAGAACAAGGCCGAGCGGCCGGTCGACCGCCGCAAGGGCATCGAGAACACGGCCTCCTTCAAGGCCAACGGCACCGGGCCTTTCCGGGTGCGCGAGCGCCAGCCGAACGTGCGGACCATCTTCGTGCGCAGCAGCAACTACTGGGGCAAGATCGACGGCAATGCGCAGGAGATCATCTTCACCCCCATCGCCAACCCGGCCACCCGCGTGGCGGCGCTGGTGTCGGGCCAGGTGGACGTGATGGAGCCGGTGCCCGTGCAGGACATCGCCCGCATCGACGCCAGCCCCAATGCGCGCGTGGTCGTGGGCCCCGAGCTGCGCACCATCTTCCTGGGCATGGACCAGAAGCGCGACGAGCTGCTGTACTCCAGCGTCAAGGGCAAGAACCCGTTCAAGGACAAGCGGGTGCGCCAGGCCTTCTACCAGGCGATCGACGTCAACGCGATCCAGAAGACCGTGATGCGCGGCGCCTCGCGTCCCACGGCCCTGATGGTCGGCCCCGGCATCAACGGCTGGACCGAGGCGCAGGACAAGCGCCTGCCGCTGGACCCCGAGGGTGCCAAGAAGCTGCTCGCCGATGCCGGCTACCCCAACGGCTTCGAGGTCACGATGAACTGCCCCAACGACCGCTACGTCAACGACGCGCAGAGCTGCCAGGCGGTGGCCGCCAACCTGGCGCGCATCGGCGTGAAGATCAACCTGGCGGCGGAAACCAAGGGCACCTACTTCCCGAAGATCCTGCGCCGCGACACCAGCTTCTACCTGCTGGGCTGGACGCCCTCCACCTACGACTCGCACAACGCGCTCAATGCGCTCATGCGCTGTCCCGACGACAAGACCGGCGACGGCCAGTTCAACCTCGGCGCCTACTGCAATCCCAAGCTGGACGAGCTGACGGTGAAGATCCAGTCCGAGGGCGACAAGGCCAAGCGCGACGAGATGATCAAGGAAGCCTTCACCATCCATGCCGACGACGTCGGCCACCTGCCGCTGCACCAGCAGTCGCTGGCATGGGGCGTGAGCAAGAAGGTCGAGCTGGTGCAGCTGGCCGACAACTACATGTTCTTCAAGTGGATCAGCCTCAAGCCCTGACCGATTGACAGGCAACCCGGCGGGCCGGCATGCGCGGCCCGCCCGCTTCCTTTTCCACGATGATCAAGTTTCTCGCCCGCTGGGCCGACAGCGATGTCGGCTACAGTTTCCGCACATCGCCGGTGGCGATCCTTGCGGCGTTCATCGCGCTGGTGTGCCTCGTTTGCGCGGTGTTCGCTGGTTGGGTGGCGCCGCACAACCCGTTCGACCTGGCGTCGCTGGAGCTGGGCGATGCGCGCCTGCCGCCGGCGTGGATCGAGGAGGGCAGCCGCAAGTACTTCCTGGGCACCGACGACCAGGGCCGCGACATCCTCTCGGCGCTGATCTACGGCGCGCGCATCTCGCTGGTGGTGGGCGTGGTCTCGGTGGTGCTGTCGGTGCTCGTCGGCGTGCTGCTGGGCCTGCTGGCCGGCTTCCTGGGCGGCTGGCTGGACGCCTTCCTCATGCGCCTGTGCGACGTGATGCTGTCCTTCCCGCCGATCCTGGTGGCGCTGCTCATCGCGGGCGTGGGGCGGGCGATGTTCCCCAACGCACACGAGTCGCTGGCCTTCGGCGTGCTCATCATCTCCATCTCGCTGACCGGCTGGGTGCAGTACGCGCGCACCGTGCGCGGCACCACGCTGGTGGAGCGCAGCAAGGAGTACGTGCAGGCCGCGCGCGTGACCGGCGTGGCGCCGCTGCGCATCATGCTGCGCCACGTGCTGCCCAACGTGATGGGCCCGGTGCTGGTGCTGGCCACCATCCAGGTGGCCACGGCCATCATCACCGAGGCCACGCTGTCCTTCCTGGGCGTGGGCGTGCCGCCCACCTCGCCGTCCCTGGGCACGCTGATCCGGGTGGGCAACGACTACCTGTTCTCGGGCGAGTGGTGGATCACCGTGTTCCCCGGGGCCATGCTGGTGCTGATCGCGCTGAGCGTGAACCTGCTGGGCGACTGGCTGCGCGATGCGCTCAACCCGCGCCTGCGCTGAGGAGGCATGACACCATGAGCCTTCTTCAAGTCAAGAACCTGGTTGTCGAGTTCCCCGGCCGCCGCGGCACGCTGCGCGCGCTGGACGACATCTCCTTCGAGATCGCACCGGGCGAGATCCTGGGCGTGGTGGGCGAATCGGGCGCGGGCAAGTCGCTGACCGGCGCGGCCATCATCGGCCTGCTGGAGCCGCCCGGGCGCGTGGCCAGCGGCGAGATCGTGCTCGAGGGCCGGCGCATCGACCAGCTCGATGCCGATGCCATGCGCCACATCCGCGGGCGCAAGATCGGCGCGATCTTCCAGGATCCGCTGACCTCGCTCAATCCGCTGTACACCGTCGGGCGGCAGCTCACCGAGACCATCCGCGCCCACCTGGACGTGAGCGACTCGGAGGCGCGCCGGCGCGCCATCGAGCTGCTCAAGGACACCGGCATTCCCGCCGCCGAGCAGCGCATCGAGCACTATCCGCACCAGTTCTCCGGCGGCATGCGCCAGCGGGTGGTGATCGCGCTGGCGCTGGCCGCCGAGCCCAAGCTGATCGTGGCCGACGAGCCGACCACGGCGCTGGACGTGTCCATCCAGGCGCAGATCATCCAGCTGCTCAAGCGCCTGTGCCGCGAGCGCGGCGCCGCGGTGATGCTGATCACGCACGACATGGGCGTGATCGCCGAGACCTGCGACCGCGTGGCCGTGATGTACGCCGGGCGCGTTGCCGAGATCGGGCCGGTGCACGAGGTGATCCACCAGCCCGCGCACCCCTACACCGGCGGCCTGATGGCCGCCATCCCCGACATGACCAGCGACCGCGAGCGCCTGAACCAGATCGACGGCGCGATGCCGCGCCTGAACGCCATCCCGCAGGGCTGCGCCTACAACCCGCGCTGCCCGCGCGTGTTCGAGCGGTGCACGCGCGAGCGGCCCGACCTGATGCCCGCCGGCGCCACGCTGGCCGCGTGCTGGCTGCACGATGCCACCGATCCGCACATCGGCCAGGCGGCGCTGGCGGCCCAGCACGAGCGCGCGCTGGCCGAGGGCGAGCGCGCCGCGCCCGATGCGGGCGCGCCGATCGCGGAGATGAATCCATGAGCGCAGCGACCGAATCCGCCGGCGTGGCCGTCGCCGCGCCCGCGCTGGTGCAGGCCAGCGACCTGGCCAAGACCTTCGACGTCTCCGCGCCCTGGCTCAACCGCGTGCTCGAGCGCAAGCCGCGCACGCTGCTGCACGCGGTGGATGGCGTGAGCTTCGAGATCGAGCGCGGCAAGACGCTGGCGCTGGTGGGCGAGTCGGGCTGCGGCAAGAGCACCGTGGCACGGCTGCTGGTGGGCCTGTACGAGCCCACGCGCGGGGGCTTTCGCTTCGACGACCAGGACGCGCACGCCGCCTTCAAGACCGCCGAGGGGCGCAAGCTGCGCCGGCGCATCCAGATGATCTTCCAGGACCCCTACGCGAGCCTGAACCCGCGCTGGATCGTGGAGGACATCATCGGCGAGCCGCTGCGCGAGCACGGCCTGCTCAGCGGGCGCGAGGCGCTGAGCGATCGCGTGGGCGAACTGCTCAAGTCGGTGGGCCTGTCGCCGCTGGACATGGTCAAGTACCCGCACCAGTTCTCCGGCGGGCAGCGCCAGCGCATCTCCATCGCGCGGGCGCTGGCCACCAGCCCGGAGTTCCTGGTGTGCGACGAGCCCACCTCGGCGCTGGACGTGAGCGTGCAGGCGCAGGTGCTCAACATCATGAAGGAGCTGCAGCGCGAGCGCGGGCTGACCTACCTGTTCATCTCGCACAACCTGGCGGTGGTGCGCCATGTGAGCGACCAGGTGGGCGTGATGTACCTGGGCCGGCTGGTGGAGCTGGCGGACAAGCAGACGCTGTTCGCCGCGCCGCAGCACCCGTACACGCGCATGCTGCTGGATGCGATCCCGCAGATGAAGCACACGGGCCGCGCGCGCACGCCGGTGCAGGGCGAGGTGCCCAACCCGCTGAACCCGCCCACCGGCTGCGCCTTCCACCCGCGCTGCCCGCATGCCAACGCGCGCTGCTCGGCCGAGCGGCCGGTGCTGCAGACTTTGCGCGGCGTGCGCGTGGCTTGCCATGCCGTGCAGGAGGGGCGCATCTAGCGCCGAGCCCCTTCACGGGCCCGTCATCTGCGGCTGCCAGCATGCCTTCTTCGAACATTGAAGGAGGTGCGCGGTGCGAGGACGTCGAGGATTCCCGAAGCTGTGGGCGCTGGTCGCTGCCGGCCTGCTGAGCGCATGCGGGGGCGGCAGCGACGGCCCCGTCTTTGCGCCGATCGTGCCGCCGCCGCAGGAGCCGCCGCCGGCGGCGTCCTTCGAACTGACGATCCTGCACATCAATGACCACCATTCGGCGCTCGAGGCGAGGAGCCGCGCGCTGCAGCTGGATGCCGGCGGGGGCGCGCCGGCCTCGGTGACCGTCGATGCCGCGGGCTTTCCCCGCGTCAAGGCGGCGATCGACCAGCTCGCCGCCGGCCAGCCCCACGTGCTCAAGCTGCACGCGGGCGACGCGATCACCGGCACGCTGTACTTCAACCGGGCGGGCGCGGACGGCGAGGCCGACGCCGCGCTGATGAACACCGTCTGCTTCGACGCCTTCACGCTCGGCAACCACGAGTTCGACAAGGGCGACAGCGGCCTCAAGGGCTTTCTCGATTTCCTGCGCACCGAGGACTGCGCCACGCCGGTGTTGAGCGCGAACGTCGTGTTCGGCGCCGACTCGGCGCTGCATCCCTCGCGTGCGCCGGGCTATGTGCAGCCCTCCACCGTGCTGGAGCGCGGCGGCCAGAAGATCGGCGTGGTCGGCCTCACGATCGCGGGCAAGACCAAGGCGTCCTCCAGCCCCGATCCCGACACCACCTTCGAGGACGAAACCGCCGCGGCCCAGCGCGAGATCGATGCGCTGCGCGGGCAGGGCGTGGACAAGATCGTCGTGATGAGCCACATCGGCTACGCCTACGACCGGCAGGTGGCTGCGGGCCTCTCGGGCGTCGACGTGGTGGTGGGCGGCGACTCGCACACGCTGCTCGGCCCGGATGCCCTCGCGGACTACGGCGTGGGCTCGCCCGCCGGCGCCTACCCGACCCTGCTGCAGGACAAGGACGGCAAGCGCGTGTGCCTGGTCCAGGCCTGGGAGTACAGCCAGGTCGTCGGCGAACTGAAGATCACCTTCGATGCCAACGGCGACGTCACCGACTGCGCGGGCACGCCGCACGTGCTGATCGGCGACGACTTCACGGTGGACGGCAGCGCCGCGAGCGGCAGCCAGCGCGAAGCCATCCTGGCCGACGTCGCCGCCAGCGGCTTCCTGCGCGTCGTCGCGCCCGACGCTGGCGCGAGCGCGGTGCTGCAGCCCTTCAAGGACAGGATCGAGGTCTTCAACAGGACCGTGGTGGCGACCGCCGTCGAGGAGATCTGCTCGCGGCGCGTGCCCGGCGGCCCCGGCACCATCGACCACTCGCGCTCCAGCGCCTCGTGCAATGCGCTGGGCAGCGTCGACGTGCGCGGCGGCGACATCCAGCAGCTCGCGGCGCAGGCCTATCTCGAGATCGGCCACGCGCGCTACGGCGGCGCCGACATCTCGCTGCAAAGCGGCGGCGGGGCGCGCGTGCCGCTGCTGCCCGGTGCGGTGACGGCGGCGCAGGTGATCGAGGTGCTGCCTTTCGGCAACATGCTGTTCAGGCTCGACATCACCGGCGCGGAGGTCAAGGCCATGCTGGAGGACGGCATGGAGGCCGTCTACGGCCCGGGCGGCTCCACCGGCCCCTACCCCTACACCGGCGGGCTGCGCTTCGACGTGGATGCAACGCGCGCCATGGGCGCGCGCGTCAGCGGCATCGAGGTGCGCGATGCGGCCACGGGCGCGTGGCAGCCGCTGGACACGGCACGCACCTACAGGCTGTTCGTGCTGAGCTTCAACGCCACCGGCGGCGACGGCTACACGACGCTGGCCGCCGTGCCGGCCGAGCGCCGGCTGGACATCGGCGTGCTCGATGCCGACGTGTTCCTGGACTTCATCCTGGCGCAGCCCGTGGACGCTCCCAGCGGCCTGCCGGGGCTGCGGCGGCTGCCGGTCGAGCTCTACAGCACGAAATCCTACGTGGCGCCCGCGCCGCAGTAAGGACGCGGCGCCTACTGCTCCTCGCCCCAGGCGAAGCCGTCGCGCGCGATCATCGCGCTCGACGCGCTGGGGCCCCAGGTGCCGGCGGCGTAGGGGCGCGGGCCGTGGTCGGCCTGCCAGGCGTCGATCAGGGGCTCGACCCAGCGCCAGGCCTCTTCCTGCTCGTCGCTGCGCACGAACAGGTTCAGGCGGCCGTCGATCACGTCCAGCAGCAGGCGCTCGTAGGCGCCCACGCGCTCGGAGCCGAAGCGCTTGTCGAAGTCCAGGTCGAGCTGCACCGGCGACAGCGGCGTCATCGCGCTGCCGTTGCGCTTGCGGTTGTTCTGGGGTTGCGCCAGCAGGTGCAGCTCCAGCCCGTCCTTGGGCTGCAGGTTGATCACCAGCTTGTTCGCGAAGCCGGCCGGCGCGCGGAAGATCGCATGCGGCGTCTGGCGGAAGTTGACCTCGATGCGCGCGTCGCGCGAGGCCAGCCGCTTGCCGGTGCGGATGTAGAAGGGCACGCCGGCCCAGCGCCAGTTGGCGATCTCGGCGCGCAGGGCGACGAAGGTCTCGGTGCGGCTGGCCGGGTCGATGCCGGGCTCGTCCAGATAGCCCTGCACGCGCTCGCCGTAGGCCGTGCCGGCCGCGTACTGGCCGCGGATCGCATGCAGGCCGATCGACTCCGGCGTCCACGCCTTCAGCGAGCGCAGCACCTTGAGCTTCTCGTCGCGCAGCGCATCGGCATGGGCGTTGATCGGCGGCTCCATGCCGATCGCGCACAGCAGCTGCAGCGCGTGGTTCTGCACCATGTCGCGCAGCGCGCCGGTCTGGTCGTAGAAGGCGCCGCGCTTTTCCACGCCCAGGTCCTCGGCGATGGTGATCTGGATGTTGGCGATGTGCTCGCGGCGCCAGATCGGCTCGAACAGCGCGTTGCCGAAGCGCAGCGCGAACAGGTTCTGCACCGAGGGCTTGCCCAGGTAGTGGTCGATGCGGAAGACCTGCTTTTCTTCCAGCACCTCGCCCACCGCGGCGTTGATGGCGCGATTCGACGCCAGGTCGTGCCCCAGCGGCTTTTCGAGCACCACGCGGGTCTTCGGCCCGTTCAGGCCTGCGGCGGCGATCTGCTGCACCACCTGCGTGAACAGCGAGGGCGCGGTGGCCAGGTACATCACGATGCCGTCGGCGTCGCGCTTCTTCAGAAGATCGGCCAGCCTCTTGTAGTCCGCGGGTTTGGACAGGTCCATGCGCAGGAAGTGCAGCAGCGAGGCGAACTTGCGGAACTCCTCGGGGCTGGGCCGCTTGGCGCCTTCCACCGCCTCGAAGCGCGACTGGATCAGCTCGCGGTACTGGTCGTCCGACAGGTCGTCGCGCGCCACGCCGACGATGCGCCCGCCCTCGGGCAGGCTGCCGTGGCGGAAGGCCTGGAACAGGGCCGGCATCAGCTTGCGCCATGCGAGGTCGCCGGTGCCGCCGAAGAGGACGAGATCGAAGCTCATTGAAAAGAAGGGGAATGGTTGCAACAAGGCGTAGCAGGAAGCCTGCCACGGCGCCCTCGAATGGTACTTGTACCGATTCGCCCCGGCCTGTACTCAAACTACGCTGCCGCCTGGCCTGCAGACTCCTTCTTGCATCTTGGGACTTCCTCGTATGAAAAAACTACTCATAACAGCCGCCTTCGCCACCCTGTCGACCGGCGCCTTCGCGCAGGGCACGGTCAACGTGATCTGCTCCGTGCAGGCCGACTGGTGCAACATGATCGCCACGGTCTATGCGCGCACCACCGGCGTCAAGATCAACCTGGCGCTCAAGGGCTCGGGCGAGGCGCTCGCGCAGCTCATCGCCGAGAAGGAGAACCCCAAGACCGACGTGTGGTTCGGCGGCACGGGCGACCCGCACCTGCAGGCGGCCGAGCAGGGCCTCACGCTGGAATACAAGTCGCCCTCGCTGGGCCAGCTCTACCCCTGGGCGCAGCAGCAGGCGCAGCAGTCGGGCTTCAGGACGGTGGGCATCTACTCCGGCCCGCTGGGCTTCGGCTACAACACCGAGCTGCTGGCCAAGAAGAAGCTGGCCGTGCCGCAAAGCTGGGCCGACCTGCTCAAGCCCGCGTACAAGGGCGACATCCAGGTGGCCAACCCGGCTTCCAGCGGCACCGCCTACACCATGATCGCCACGCTGGTGCAGCTCATGGGCGAGGACAAGGCCTTCGACTACCTCAAGGGGCTGCACCGGAACGTGGGCCAGTACACCCGCTCGGGCACCGGCCCGATCAAGGCGGTGGCGCGCGGCGAGACGGCGGTGTCGATCAGCTTCATCCACGACGCGCCGCAGGAGAAGATGCAGGGCTTCCCGGTGGAGACCATCACGCCCTCCGAGGGCACCGGCGCGGAGATCGGCTCGATGAGCCTGATCAAGGGCTCGCGCAATCTGGTGCAGGCCAAGAAGTTCTACGAATGGGCGCTCACGCCCGCCGCGCAGGCTTTCGGCGCAGCCAGCAAGCAGTACCAGCTGCCCTCGAACAAGAGCACGCCGGTCGATCCCAACGTGCCCGACTTCAAGAAGATCAAGCTGATCGACTACGACTACAAGAAGTACGGCGCCAGCGCCGAGCGGCGCCGGCTGATCGCCCGCTGGGAGAAGGACGTCAACTCGCTGCCGCGCTGACCGGTGACGCGCCGGCCCAACGCGGCGATCTGGCTCGCGATCGCACTCGGAGTCCTCGCCTATCTGCTGCTGCCCTGGTATGCGATCCAGGACACGGCCTGGTACAGGGTGCTGCCGCAGGTCTTCGGCGCCGAGGAGGGCGCCAACGGCCTGATGCAGGCGCTCGCGCAGGAGCGGGTCTGGCTGTTCGCCGGGCTGGCCGGGCTGGGACTGTGCCTGCTCGGCGCACTGCTGCCGGCAGGCCGCGGGCAGGGGCGCTGGCTGCTGGCGGGCGGGCTGGTCGGCGCACTGGGCCTGCTGGCGGCGGGCTTCACGGTCGGCGCCCGGGGCTGGCGCTTCGCGGCACTCGAATCCCTCTTCGGCGAGCTGGCGGTCAACCAGTTCGGCATCGGCGCCGGCGGCTTCGTGGCGCTGGCGGCGCTGGTGCTGCTGGCCGCCTTCGGCCTCGCGCGGCTGGGCTGCTTCAAGGGCGATCTGTTCGTCTCCGGTGCGGTGGTCGGCTGCGCCGCGCTGCTGCTGCTGTTCATCGCCTACCCGGTGGGCCGCGCGCTGGCCGGCGCCTTCTTCGACGAGGACGGCCAGGCCTCGCTGCCGGCCTTCGTGGGCCGCGTGTTCACCGAGCGCATCTGGGGCCTGGGCTGCCTGGCCGGCGGCGTGCGCTGCGGCGTGGCCTGGAACACGCTGGTGCTGGCGCTGCTCACCGCCGCCGGCACCACCATCCTGGGCACCCTGATGGCCCTCATGGCCGAGCGCGGCGGCCGGCGCTGGCAGGGGCCGCTGCGCATCCTCGCGCTGCTGCCGATCATCACGCCGCCCTTCGTCGTCGGGCTGGGCCTGATCCTGCTGTTCGGCCGCGCCGGCGTGGTCAACCAGGCGCTGGAGACCTGGTTCGGCCTGGAGCCCACGCGCTGGTTCTACGGCCTGCCGGGCATCCTGACGGCGCAGCTGTTCGCCTTCACGCCGATCGCCTTCATGATCATGCGCGGCGTGGTGCAGGGCATCGCGCCCAGCCTGGAGGAGGCCGCGCAGATGCTGCGCGCCGACCGCCGCCGCGCCTTCTTCACCGTCACGCTGCCGCTGCTCAAGCCGGGCCTGGCCAACGCCTTCCTGGTGGGCTTCATCGAGAGCATCGCCGACTTCGGCAACCCGATCGTGGTTGGCGGGCAGTACTCGGTGCTGTCGACCGACATCTTCTTCGCCATCGTCGGCGCGCAGTACGACCAGGGCCGCGCCGCTTCGCTGGCCTGGGTGCTGACGCTGTTCGCGCTGGCCGTGTTCGCGCTGCAGCGCGGGCTGCTCGGCCGGCAGAGCTACACCACCGTGAGCGGCAAGGGCGACGCGGGCATCCCGATGCGGCTGCCCGGCAGCGTGCTCGGCCTGGTCTACGCCATCGCGCTGCCGTGGATCCTGTTCACCGTGGTGGTCTACCTGTTCGCCTTCGCCGGCGGCTTCGTGCAGACCTGGGGCCGCGACTACACCTTCACGCTGAACCACTTCCGAACCGCCTTCGCGCTCGAGTGGGGCGACTTCGGGCTGGTATGGGCCGGCACCGCGTGGAACTCGCTGATCACCACGCTCAAGCTGGCCGGCATCGCCGCGCCGATCACCGCGGCGTTGGGCCTGCTGATCGCCTGGCTGCTCGCGCGCAACGAGTTCAGGGGCCAGGGGCCCTTCGAGTTCGCCGCGCTGCTGGCCTTCGCGATTCCGGGCACGGTGCTGGGCGTGAGCTACATCCTGGCCTTCAACGTGCCGCCCTTCGAGCTCACCGGCACCGGGCTGATCATCGTGCTGTGCTTCATGTTCCGCAACCTGCCGGTGGGCGTGCGCGCGGGCACCGCGGCCTTCAAGCAGCTCGACCGCGCGCTGGACGAGGCCTCGCTGATGCTGCGCGCCTCGACCACGCAGACCCTGTTCCGGGTGGTGCTGCCGCTGCTCAAGCCGGCGCTGGTGGCGGCGCTGGTCTACAGCTTCGTGCGCGCCATGACCACGGTGAGCGCGGTGATCTTCCTGGTCACGGCCGAGAACGAGCTGGCCACCACCTACATCATCGGCCGCGTCGGCAACGGCGACTACGGCGTGGCGCTGGCCTACTGCACGGTGCTGATCGTGCTCATGTCGCTGGCGATCGTGCTGATCCAGCTGCTGGTGGGCGAGCGCCGGCTCGGCCGGCGCGCGGCAGCGCCCGCGCACGAAGGGCATCACAAGATGGAGAGCCTTGCATCATGAACGGCATCGAGCTGCGCAACGTCACCAAGCGCTACGGCAGCGACAGGAACGCGCCGCTGGCGGTCAAGGGCATCAGCTTCGAGGTGCCCACCGGCACGCTGACCACCATCCTCGGCCCCTCGGGCTGCGGCAAGACCACCACTTTGCGCATGATCGCCGGGCTGGAGTCGCCCAGCGGCGGGCAGATCCTCATGGGCGGGCGCGACGTCACCACGCTGGGGCCGGCCGGGCGCAACGTGAGCATGATGTTCCAGAGCTACGCGCTGTTCCCGCACATGAACGTGATCGAGAACGTGGCCTACGGCCTGCGCATGAGCGGCGCGAAGAAGGACGAGGCCGGCCGCCGCGCGCGCGACGCGCTCAAGGGCGTGGGCCTGGTGGGTTTCGACGAGCGGCTGCCCAGCGAGCTGTCGGGCGGCCAGCAGCAGCGCGTGGCGCTGGCGCGCGCGCTGGTGCTGGAGCCGGCGGTGCTGCTGTTCGACGAGCCGCTGTCCAACCTCGACGCGCGCCTGCGCCGCGAGATGCGCGAGGAGATCCGCGCGCTGCAGCAGCGGCTGAAGCTCACCGTGGCCTACGTGACGCACGACCAGAGCGAGGCGCTGGCGGTGAGCGACCAGATCATCGTCATGGACCACGGCGTGATCGCCCAGCGCGGCACACCCGCGCAGCTCTACGGCAACCCGGAAAGCGAGTTCGTCGCCGGCTTCATGGGCGAGGCCTCGGTGTTCACCGCCATCGTGCAGTTCGACGGGCAGGTGACGCTGGGCCCGCTGCGCCTCCACCCGCGCCGCGAGGTGGCGCCGGGGCTGGTCAAGGTGGCGGTGCGGCCCGAAGCCTGGCAGATCGGTGCCGCCCTCGGGCTGGAGGCGACGGTGCGCAAGGTGTCCTACCTGGGCCATTGCTACGAGTACGGCTTCGACACCGAGATCGGGCCGGTGTTCGCCGTCTCCACCGACCTGGGCCGGCCGCTGGCCGTGGGCGATCGCACGACGCTGGCGCTGGGCGCGCACGGGGTGTCGGTGGTACCGGGGGCTGCGGCCGTTTAGGGTTCCGGGGGGCGGCAAAGGCGCCTTTGCCGGAGACGCTGCGCCAGTATCTCCACGGCACGCATGCGCCCCGATAGAGCGCAACCCTGCCGCGGCGCCCAAACCCCCCGGTACCCTTCTCTAAGGGTTTTCACTCAGACGTGGAACAATGACGTCCCATGAACGTGGTTTTCGATCTGGGCGCGGTGCTCATTGCCTGGGAGCCCGCCGTGCTGGTGCGCACCCACCTGGCGCCGCATGCGCCCTCCGATGAAGCCGCCGCGGCGCTGGCGCGCGCGATCTTCCATCACGAGGACTGGCTGGCCTTCGACTGCGGCATCCGCAGCGTGGACGAGGTGGTGGCGCGCACCGCGGCGCGGCTCAAGTTGCCCGTCAACCGCCTGCACGCCATGGTCGCGCCGCTGGGCGAGCGGCTCGAACCCATCGCCGAATCGGTCGAGCTGCTCGCCCGACTCCGCGAGCGGCGCGAGCGCCAGGCCGATGTGCGGCTGTACTACCTGTCGAACATGCCGGCGCCCTATGCGCGGGCGCTGGAGCGGCGCCTGGCCTTCTTCCGCTGGTTCGACGGCGGCGTATTCTCGGGCGACGTGAAGCTGGTCAAGCCGCAGGGGGAGATCTACGAGCTGCTGGCCTGGCGGCACGGCCTGGAGGCGGCGCAGACGCTGTTCATCGACGACTCGGCGGCCAACGTCGAGGCGGCGCGGGCCCTGGGCTGGCGCGCCATCCACTGCACCGCCCCGAAGGCGCTGCCGGCGCAGATCGCGCGCTGCCTGGCCGCGGCGCAGCGCGCCTGATCAGGCCGGCGCGGGTTCGCGGCCGGTGCGCAGCACCTGGTCGACGTCGAAGCCCAGGTTGCGCGCGTAGTCCAGCTCCGCCGCCAGCGAGGCCTCGTCCAGCTGCGGCACGCGCGACAGCACCCACAGGTTCGCGCGGTCCGGCGTGCCGACCAGCGCCACCTGGTAGTCGCGGTCGAGCTTGAGGATCCAGTAGTCGCCCCAGACCAGCGGCAGCCAGCCCAGCCAGGCGGGCGCGAAGCGCACCCGCAGTCGGCCCGCGCCGGGCAAGCCGGCCACCGGCACCACGCGCGCCTGGCCGACGGCTTCGTCGACGCGGCCGTCCTCGCGCACGCAGCGGTTGCGCACCTCGATGGTGCCGTCGGCCAGCGGCGTGTACTCGGCCGTCACCGGCGCATCGCAGCGCTTCTCGAAGCGGTTGGGCAGGCGGGCCTGCTCGTACCACAGCCCGGCGTAGCGCTTGAGGTCCACCGGCGCCACCACCTGCAGCGGGGCGCGCATCAGCGGCGCGCCGTCGGCGGGGCCGGCCGGTGCCCGGCGCGACGGCCGCGCCGCGCTCAGCGCGTACAGCGCCAGCGCGCCGCCGACGCAGAAAGCGGCGGCCAGCGCGCCCGGCGAGGCGCCTGCCGGGCGGCGGCGGGGCGGGGCGGTCGGCGGGGGCGGGCGTGAGCGCATGGGGCAATCCTCCTGATCGAACAAGCGCTTCAAGGTAGCGCCGGCGCCGGCGCACGGGCGTCAGCCTGGGACCACATCGGGCGTCGGTACAGGACGCGGCAAGAACGTACAGGCGCCGCGCGGAGCGCGCCGGATAATGGCGGCCATGAACCAACTCGACGCCCTCCGCCAATGGACCACCGTCGTCGCCGACACCGGCGACTTCCGCCAGCTCGCGCAGTTCAAGCCGCAGGATGCGACCACCAATCCGTCGCTGATCCTCAAGGCCGTGCAGAAGCCCGAATACCGCCCGCTGCTCGACGAGACGGTGCGCGCGCACCGCGGCAAGCCGGTGGACGAGGTCATCGACCGGCTGCTGGTGCGCTTCGGCGCCGAGATCCTGTCGATCGTGCCGGGGCGCGTGTCCACCGAGGTGGACGCGCGGCTGAGCTTCGACACCGCCGCCACCGTGGCGCGGGCCGAGCGCATCGTGGGCCTGTACCGCGCCGAGGGCATCGACCCGGAGAAGCGCCTGCTCATCAAGATCGCCGCCACCTGGGAGGGCATCGAGGCCGCGCGCCTGCTCGAGCGTCAGGGCATCCACACCAACCTGACGCTGCTGTTCTCCTTCGCCCAGGCCGTGGCCTGCGGCGCGGCGGGCGTGAAGCTGATCTCGCCCTTCGTCGGCCGCATCTACGACTGGTACAGGAAGTCCGCAGGCAGTGCCTGGGACGAGGCGGCCAACGCGGGTGCCAACGACCCCGGCGTGAAGTCGGTGCGCCAGATCTTCGACTACTACAAGCGCCACGGCATCGCCACCGAGGTGATGGGCGCGAGCTTCCGCAATGTCGGCCAGATCGGCGCGCTGGCAGGCTGCGACCTGCTGACCATCAGCCCCGAGCTGCTGGCCGAGCTGGCCGCCAGCGAGGCGCCGCTGGCGCACGCGCTGGACGCCGAGGCGGCGAAGCAGCGCGACATCGCGAAGGTCGTGCTCGACGAGCCGGCCTTCCGCTACGCGCTCAACGAGGACGCGATGGCCACCGAGAAGCTGGCCGAGGGGATCCGCGCCTTCGCCGCCGACGCCGTCAAGCTGGAGCGGCTGATGGAGGACGCGGGATGAGCGGCATCCGCTGCGACCGCACGCCGGCCTGGGAGACGCTGCAGGCCCACTACGACGCCACCGGCCGCGCCTTCGACCTGCGCGAGGCCTTCGCGGCGGACCCGGGCCGCTTCGAGGCCTTCAGCCAGCAGGCGCCGCAGGTCTTCGCCGACCTGTCGAAGAACCTGATCGACGCGCGCACCGAGCAGCTGCTCCTCGCGCTCGCGCGCGAGGCCGGCCTGGAAGCGCACCGCGACGCGATGTTCGCCGGCCGCCGCATCAACGGCACCGAAGACCGCGCGGTGATGCACTTCCTGCTGCGCACCCCGGCCGGTGCGCCGGTGCAGGAGCCCGACGCCCTGCGCGAGGTGCACGGCACGCTGAACGCCATGCTGGCCTATGCCGAGGCGGTGCGCGCGGACCACGTGATCACCGACGTGGTCAACATCGGCATCGGCGGCTCCGACCTGGGGCCGCAGATGGTGGTGCGCGCGCTCGATGCCTTCGCGGCGCCGGGCAAGCGCTTCCACTTCGTCTCCAACGTCGACGGCCACGAGCTGGCCGGCGTGCTCAAGGGCCTGGCGCCCGAGCACACCCTGTTCCTGGTCGCTTCCAAGACCTTCACCACCGCCGAAACCATGGCCAACGCGCGCTCGGCCAAGCGCTGGTTCGAGCAGTCCGGCGGCACCGACGTCGCGCGCCACTTCGCCGCGCTCACCACCAACGTCGAGGCCGCGCGCGCCTTCGGCATCCAGACCACCTTCGGCTTCTGGGACTGGGTGGGCGGGCGCTACTCGCTGTGGTCGGCGATCGGGCTGCCGATCGCGCTGGCGATCGGCGCCGAGGGCTTCCGCGCGCTGCTGGCCGGCGCGCAGGCGATGGATGAGCACTTCCGCACCGCGCCGCTGGAGAAGAACCTGCCGGTGCGCCTGGGCCTGCTCGACCTGTGGTACCGCAACTTCCACCGCTTCACCAGCCGCAGCATCGCGCCCTACCACAGCGCGCTGCAGCGCCTGCCGGCCTACCTGCAGCAGCTGGAGATGGAAAGCAACGGCAAGCGCGTGGACGCGCACGGCCAGCCGGTGGACTTCGGCACCTCGCCCGTGCTGTGGGGCGAGCCCGGCACCAACGGCCAGCATGCGTACTTCCAGATGCTGCACCAGGGCACGGACGTGATCCCGCTGGAGTTCATCGCGGTGCGCGATGCGGCGCACGACCTCGACGGGCACCATCCGAAACTGCTGGCCAACGCGCTGGCGCAGGCGCAGGCACTGATGGTCGGCAAGCACGATGCCGGCGGCCATCGCGACTTCCCGGGCAACCGCCCGAGCAGCTTCTTCGTGCTGGACGCGCTGACCCCCGAGGCGCTGGGCGCCTTCCTCGCGCTGTACGAGCACCGCGTGTTCACCACCGGCGCGCTGTGGGGCATCAACAGCTTCGACCAGTGGGGCGTGGAGCTGGGCAAGGTGCTCGCCAAGGACATCGAACCACGCCTGGCCTCGGGCGATGTCGCGGGGCTGGATGCGTCCACGGCAGGGCTGATCGGGCGGCTGCGGGTGGGCTGAGCGGCCGTCTTCCGACTTCCTGCCGAGGGCCGCGTCAGCGGCCCTTTTTCATGATGCAACCGGTTTGCGCTACATCCTGTGATGCCGAATTCAGGGATTTCACTGAGCTTCTGGTGCAATGAAGTATCGATGTACTTGATCCGCGTACCAAGGCCGCAACACCCTGTCTGCAGAATTCGCTGCAGCGGCCGCGGGGTCGTGGGAACCATCAAGGAGACAAGCCATGAAGCGTTTTCTGAAGGCGGGCGTTGCGCTCGCGGTCGCCGGCACGGGCCTCGCGCACGCTGCCACCGAACTGGTCGTGGCCACCGTGAACAACGGCCACATGATCGAGATGCAGAAGCTCACGCCTTTCTTCGAGAAGGCGCACCCCGACATCAAGCTCAAGTGGGTCACGCTGGAAGAGGGCACGCTGCGCCAGCGCGTGACCACCGACATCGCCACCAAGGGCGGCCAGTTCGACGTGATGACCATCGGCATGTACGAGGCGCCGATCTGGTCCAAGCGCGGCTGGCTGCAGCCGATCGCGGTCGATGCCGCCTACGACGTCGACGACCTGCTGCCCGCCATCCGCGCGGGCCTGTCGCACGAGGGCAAGCTCTACGCCTCGCCCTTCTACGGCGAGAGCTCGATGCTCATGTACCGCAAGGACCTGGCCGACAAGGCGGGCTTCACGATGCCCGAGCAGCCCACCTGGGCGCAGGCGAAGGAGCTCGCCGGCAAGATCCATGACCCGAAGGGCGGCGTGTACGGCATGTGCCTGCGCGGCAAGCCGGGCTGGGGCGACAACATGGCCTTCCTGACGACCCTGGTCAACACGCATGGCGGCCAGTGGTTCGACATGGCCTGGAAGCCGCAGATCGACACACCTGCGTGGAAGGCGGCGATCAGCTTCTACGTCGACCTCATGAAGGCCTACGGCCCGCCCGGCGCGGCGGCCAACAGCTTCAACGAGAACCTGGCGCTGTTCAACGAGGGCAAGTGCGGCATGTGGGTGGATGCGACGATCGCCGCGTCTTTCGTGGCCGATCCGAAGCAGTCGAAGGTGGCCGACAAGGTGGCCTTCGCGCAGGCGCCGGTGGCCGTCACGCCCAAGGGCGCCAACTGGCTGTGGGCCTGGTCGCTGGCGATCCCCGCCAGCTCGAAGAAGGTCGAGGCGGCGCAGACCTTCGTCAAGTGGGCGACCTCCAAGGACTACGTGCAGCTCGTCGCCAAGGAGCACGGCTGGGCCACGGTGCCCACCGGCACGCGCAAGTCCACCTACGACTCGCCCGAATTCCTGAAGGCGGCGAAGTTCGCGCAGGCCGAGAAGAAGGCCATCGACAGCGCGGACCCGAACGACAGCACGCAGCCCAAGTCGCCCTATTCGGGCGTGCAGTACGCGGCCATTCCCGAGTTCCAGGCCATCGGCGTGGGCGTGGGGCAGCAGATGAGCGCCGCGCTGGCGGGAAAGGTGAGCGTGGAGCAGGCGCTCAAGACCTCGCAGCAGCTCGCCGAGCGCGAGATGAAGAAGGGCGGCTACTACAAGTGAGCGGCGTGGGCCGGCCACGGCCGGCCCGCTGTCCGACAAGGAACCCGGGATGACGAGACTCCTGCCCCGCGCGCTGATGGCGCCCGCGGTCGCCGCGCTGCTGCTGTGGATGCTGGTGCCGCTCGCGATGACGCTGTACTTCTCCAGCGTCAACTACAACCTGATGCAGCCCGGCGAGCACCCCTTCGTCGGCCTGGAGAACTTCCACTACTTCGTCACCGACCCCGACTTCTGGCCCGCGGTGGGCAACACGCTGCTGCTGATCGGCAGCATCGTCGCCATCACCGTGGTGCTGGGCATCGGCCTGGCGCTGCTGGTCAACGAGCCCTTTCCGGGGCGCGGCATCGTTCGGGTGCTGCTCATCTCGCCCTTCTTCGTCATCCCCACGGTCAACGCGCTGCTGTGGAAGCACATGATGATGAACCCGATCTACGGCGTGCTCGCGAACGTGTGGAAGTTCTTCGGCGCCACGCCGGTGGACTGGCTCACCGACGCGCCGCTGTTCTCGGTGATCGTCATGGTCGCCTGGCAGTGGCTGCCCTTCGCCTGCCTGATCTTCATCACCTCGCTGCAGTCGCTGGACCGCGAGCAGATGGAGGCCGCGCGCATGGACGGCGCCAACGCCTTCCAGCGCTTCGGCTATCTCACGCTGCCGCACCTGGCGCGGCCGATGGCGGTGGTGATCATGATCGAGATGATCTTCCTGCTGAGCATCTTCGCGGAGATCGCCATCACCACCAACGGCGGCCCGGGCAACGCGAGCACCAACCTCACCTACATGATCTTCAAGCAGTCGCTGATGAATTTCGACGTGGGCGTGGCCTCGGCCGGCGCGCTGTTCGCGGTGGTGCTGGCCAACATCGTGGCGGTCTTCCTGATCCGCATCATCGGCAAGAACCTGGACTGAGCATGCCCAACACGCTTCTTCCCGTCGCGCTGCGCACCGTCGCCGCCTGGTCGGTGACCCTGCTGCTGTTCTTCCCGCTGGGCTGGCTGTTCCTCACCGCCTTCAAGACCGAGCTGCAGGCCATCCACGTGCCGCCGCTGTTCGTGTTCGATCCCACGCTGGAGAACTTCGGCGAGGTGCAGCGCCGCAGCGACTACCTGCTGTACGCGCGCAATTCGCTGGTCACCAGCGTCGGCTCCACGGTGCTGGGCCTGCTCATCGCAGCGCCGGCGGCGTATTCGATGGCGTTCTTCCGCACCCGGCAGACGCGCAACATCCTGATGTGGATGCTCTCCACCAAGATGATGCCGGCCGTCGGTGCGCTGGTGCCGATCTACGTGCTGGCGCAGACCGCCGGCATGCTGGACACGCTCACCACGCTGACCATCGTGTTCACGCTGTCGAACCTGCCGATCATGGTGTGGATGCTCTACACCAGCTTCAAGGACATCCCGCACGAGATCCTGGAAGCCGCGCGCATGGACGGCGCCAACCTGTGGACCGAGTTCCGCCACGTCGTGATGCCGCTGGCCATCGGCGGGCTGGCATCGACCGGCCTGCTGTGCCTGGTGCTGAGCTGGAACGAGGCCTTCTGGGCGCTCAACCTCAGTTCGGCCAAGGCCGGCACGCTGGCCACGCTGATCGCCTCGTACGCCAGCCCCGAGGGCCTGTTCTGGGCCAAGCTGTCGGCCGCCTCGCTGATGGCGATCGCGCCGATCGTGGTGTTCGGCTGGTTCAGCCAGAAGCAGTTGGTGCAAGGCCTGACCTTCGGCGCCGTCAAGTAACGCAGCAAAGGAAACACGCATGGCCTACCTGCAACTCCAGGATATCAAGAAGAGCTTCGGCGACGCGCACATCATCAAGGGCGTCGACCTGTCGATCGACAAGGGCGAGTTCATCGTCTTCGTCGGCCCCTCGGGCTGCGGCAAGTCCACGCTGCTGCGCCTGATCGCCGGGCTGGAGCCGATCAGCAGCGGGCAACTGCTGCTCGACGGGCGCGACATCACGCACGCGCCCTCGGGCAAGCGCGACCTGGCGATGGTGTTCCAGAGCTATGCGCTGTACCCGCACATGAGCGTGTACGACAACATGTCCTTCGCGCTCAAGCTGGCCGGCGTCGCCAAGGACGAGATCCGCCGCAAGGTCGAGTACGCCGCGCAGACGCTCAACCTCACGCCCTACCTCGGGCGCACGCCGCGCGAGCTGTCCGGCGGGCAGCGCCAGCGCGTGGCGATCGGCCGCGCGATCGTGCGCGCGCCCAAGGTGTTCCTGTTCGACGAGCCGCTGTCGAACCTGGACGCCGCGCTGCGCGGCAACACGCGCGTGGAGATCAAGAAGCTGCACGAGTCGCTGGGCGCCACCACGATCTACGTCACGCACGACCAGGTCGAGGCGATGACCCTGGCCGACCGCGTGGTGGTGCTGCGCGACGGGCTGATCGAGCAGGTGGGCTCGCCGCTCGATCTGTACGACCGGCCGGCCAACCAGTTCGTGGCCCAGTTCATCGGCATGCCGTCGATGAACGTCCTGGCCGCGCAGGCGGTGCCCAGCTTCTCGGCGCTCACCGGCGGGCGCCTGCCGGCCGACGGCTTCCTCGGCGTGCGGCCCGAAGGTGTGCGCGTGCACCCGGGCGCCGGCATCGGCCTACCGGGGCGCGTGGACCTGGTCGAGGCGCTGGGCGCCGACACGCTGATCCACGTCGACCTGGGCGGCGTGCCGCTGATCGCGCGCCAGAACGAGCGCACGCCGCTGGCCGCGGGCGACGAGGTCGGCGTGGAGATCGATCCGGCCGTGCTGCACCTGTTCAACCGCGAAGGGCGCGCGCTCGCGGCCTGAGCCTTCTTCCCCAAGAGTGACTTCGTGACATCCGCACCCGCACCCGGCCTGGTGGTGCTGCACCTCGGCCTGGGCTCCTTCCACCGCGCGCACCAGGCGGTCTACCTGCAGCGGCTCATCGACGCCGGCGACACGCGCTGGTCGCTGGCCGGCGCCAACCTGCGGCCCGACATGGCCGAGGCGATGGCCGCGCTCGCCGCGCAGGGCGGCGCCTACACGCTGGAGACCGTCTCGCCGGCCGGCGAGTACCGCTACCAGCGCATCGAGGCGATCCGCGAGGTGCTGCCCTGGACGCCGGGCCTCGCGCCGCTGGTGGCGCGCGGCGCCGATCCGGCGGTGCGCGTGATCTCCTTCACCGTCACCGAGGCCGGCTACTACCTCGACACCGCCGGTCGGCTCGACCTCGGCGCGGCCGATCTGGCCGCCGACCTCGCACGCGCGCGCCGCGGCGAGGCCGGCGAGACGGTCTACGGCGCGGTGGCGGCGATCCTGCGTGCACGGCAGGCGGCCGGCGCCGGCCCGGTGACGCTGCTCAACTGCGACAACCTGCGCCACAACGGCGAGCGTTTCCGCGCCGGGCTGCTCGAATTCATCGCGCACACGGGCGACGCCGCGCTGGGCGAATGGGCGCACGCCCACACCGCCTGCCCGAACGCGATGGTCGACCGCATCACGCCGCGCCCGCCGCCCGAGTTGCGCGCGCGCGTGCGCGCCGCCACCGGACGCGACGACGCGGCGCCGGTCACGGCCGAGAGTTTCATCCAGTGGGTGATCGAGGACGGCTTCATCGCCGGCCGCCCGGCCTGGGAGCGCGTGGGCGTCGAACTCGTCGACTCGGTCGCGCCCTACGAGGAGGCGAAGATCCGCATCCTCAACGCCAGCCACAGCTGCATCGCCTGGGCCGGCACGCTGGCGGGCCTGCAGTTCATCCACGAGGGCATGCAGGTCGGCGCGATCCGGCAGATGGCCTTCGACTACGTGAGCGACGACGTCATCCCCTGCCTGAGCCCGAGCCCGATCGACCTCGCGGCCTACCGCGACGTGGTGCTGGAGCGCTTCGGCAACCCGGCGATCCGCGACACCAACCAGCGCGTGGCGATGGACGGCTTCGCCAAGATCCCCGGCTTCATCGCACCCACGGTGCGCGAGCGCCTGGCGGCGGGGCAGGGCATCGACGGCGTGGCGATGCTGCCGGCGCTGTTCCTGGCCTTCCTGCAGCGCTGGCACCGCGGCGCGCTGCCCTATGCCTACCAGGACCAGGGCATGGACCCGGCGGCGGCGCACGCGATCTGCGAGGCGCCCGACCCGGTGGCCGCGCTGTGCGCCGACGGCACGCTGTGGGGCGCGCTGGCCGGCGATGCGCGGCTGGCGGCGGCGGTGCGCGGCGCGGCACGCCGGGTCGAGGCCTTCGTGGCGGAGCTGCAGGCATGAGCGCCGACATGCGCCTCGTGTTCGTCGGCGAGTCGCTGATCGACTTCACCGCCACCGCGGACCTGGCCTTCCAGGGCCATGAAGGCGGCGCGCCGACCAACAGCGCCGTCGCCGCCGCCCGGCTCGGCCAGCCCACCGGCTTCATCACACAGCTGTCCACCGACCTCTTCGGCGAGCGCCTGCTGGCCCACATGCAGGCCAACGGCATCGACACGCGCTTCGTGCTGCGCGGCGCGGCGCCGAGCACGCTGGCCTTCGTCGAGCGCACGCCCACCAGCAACCGCTACGCCTTCCACATGCAGGGCACCGCGGACACGCGCTGGGCGCCGCCGGTGCTGCCCGAGCTGCCCGAGCGCTGCCGCTACCTCCATTTCGGATCGATCGCGCTGCTGCATGAACCCGCCGCCAGCCGCATCACCGACCTGGTCGAGGCGCAGCGCGGGTGGCGCATCGTGGTCTTCGATCCCAACGTGCGGCCCAGCCTGATCGCCGATGCCGACGCCTACCGCCGGCGCTGCGTGCGCTGGCTGCGCGCCTGCGACCTGCTCAAGCTCAGCGACGAGGATGCGGCCTTTCTCTCGCCCGGCATGGCGCCGGAGCAAGCCGCCGCGCGCTGCCTGTCGCAGGGGCCGCGCGCGGTGGTCCTCACGCGCGGCGCCGGCGGCGCCACGCTGTACCGCGCGGGCGCGGCGCCGATCGCGGTCGCGCCGCCGCCGGTCGCGGTGGTCGACACCATCGGCGCGGGCGACACCTTCGTCGCCGGCCTGTCGGTGGCGCTGCTGGAGCACGGCGTGGAGACGCCTTCGCAGCTGGCGCAGGTCCCCGATGCCGCATGGCGTGTGGTGCTGCGCTTCGCCGCCACCGCCGCCGCGCTCAACTGCACCCGCGAGGGCGCCGATCCGCCGCGCCGCGCCGAGGTCGATGCGGCCCTGGCAGAGCACACCTCATGAACGGCTTCCACCTCTACCTCGACAGCGCCGACCTCGCGGCGCTGCGCGCCTGCCTGCCGCATCCGGCGGTGCACGGCGTGACCACCAACCCGAGCCTGCTGCGCCGCGCCGGCGTGCCGCAGGCCGCGCTGCCCGATCTGCTGAAGGCACTGCTCGCGCTCGGCGCGCGCCAGGTGCAGGCGCAGGTGGCGTCGCAGGACGCGCAAGGCATGCTGGCCGATGCGCAGCGGCTGCTCGCGCCCTTCGCGCCCGGCCAGCTCGTGGTGAAGATCCCCGCCACGCGCGAGGGCCTGCGCGCCGGCGCGGCGCTGAGCGCGGCGGGCCATCCGGTCACCTACACCGCGGTCTACGCGCCCGAGCAGGCGCACTTCGCCGCACAACTCGGCGCCGCCTACGCCGCGCCCTACCTGGGCCGGCTGGAGGACGACGGCGCCGACGGTCTCGCGCTGATCGCGCAGATGCAGTCGCTGGTGGCCGGCAGCGGCACGCGGCTGCTGGTGGCCAGCGTGCGCTCGCGCGAAGCCTACCTGGCGCTGCTGCGCCTGGGCGTGGGCGCCATCACCATCCCGCCTTCGCTGTTCGCCGAACTCGTCGACCACGAAGCCACGCGCGAGGCCGAGCGCGGCTTCCTGGCCGATGCGCGGGCCAACCCCTGATCCATCCTCTTTTTCTCAAGGAGTCTCCACCGTGACCGACCGTCTTGCCCAACGCCACGTGCTGCTGACCGGCGCCGGGGGCGGCATCGGCCTGGCGATGGCGCAGGCCTGCCTGGCCGAAGGCGCGCGCTGCAGCGTCGCCGACATCGCCGCCGAGGCGCCGGCCGCGGTGCAGGCGCTGGCGGCGCGCCATCCCGATGCGCTGGCCTACGTCGCGGCCGACGTCACCGACCGCGGCGCCGTCGGCCGCATGATCGACGCGGCCGCCGCGCGCTTCGGTCCCGTCCACACGCTGGTCAACAACGCCGCCGTCTTCGAGATGGCGCCGCTGCTGGACAGCGACGAAGCCTCCTTCGACCGCCTGTTCGCGGTCAATGTGAAGGGCATGTTCTTCGTCATGCAGGCCGTGCTGCGGCACATGGTCGAGCAGCGCACGCCAGGCGCCTCGGTGATCAACCTCGCCTCGCAGGCCGGCCGCCGCGGCGAGGCGCTGGTGTCGCACTACTGCGCCACCAAGGCCGCGGTCATCAGCTACACGCAGAGCGCCGCGCTGGCGATGGCGCCGCACGGCATCCGCGTCAACGCGATCGCGCCGGGCGTGGTCGACACGCCGATGTGGGCGCAGGTCGATGCCCAGTTCGCCCGCTACGAGGGCCTCCCGCCCGGCGAGAAGAAGCGGCAGGTCGGCCTCGAGGTGCCGCTGGGCCGCATGGGCCGCCCCGACGACGTGGCCGGTGCCGCCGTGTTCCTGGCGAGCGACGAGGCGCGCTACATCACCGCGCAGACGCTCAACGTGGACGGTGGTAATGTCATGAGCTGAAGCACGCGTTCGACGACCCGCCATGTCCACCCTGCGTCAACGGCCCCTGCGTCCGCGCCAGCGCCATCCGGAGCTGGAGCGCGACTTCACCCGCTCGCCCGCGCTCGGCTACGAGGCGTCCGACGAAACCGGCGTCGTGCGCTGCCTGGCGCACGGCTTTCCCACGCCGCTCGCGCGCTGGCATTTCCACGACGAGTACGAGCTGCACCTGATCACCGCCACCGCGGGCAAGGCCTTCATCGGCGACTGGATCGGCCCCTTCGAGCCCGGCCACCTGGTGCTGTGCGGCCCGCGCCTGCCGCACAACTGGATCTCCTTCGACGTGCCCGCGCAGGGCGTGGCCGAGCGCGACCTGGTGATCCAGTTCCGCCACGAGCCGATCGCGCACGCGGCGCAGGAGATCCCCGAGCTGCGCGAGGTGATGCAGCTGCTGGAGCGCGCGCGCAACGGCATCGAGTTCTTCGGCATGTCCGCCCAGGCCCGCACGCACTGGGAGAAGGTGAAGGCGGTGCGCGGCCTGCGCCGCTTCGGGCTGTTCTGCGAATTCCTCGCCGACCTGGCGCACTGCACCGACTACCGGCTGCTGTCCAGCGTGCAGATTCAGGGCGCCGAAGGCGATGCGCAGGTCGAGCAGATCAACGGCATCGTCAACCGCATCACCGCCAACGTGGCCGAGCCGATCAGCATGGGCGACATCGCCGTCGAGCTCGGCATGAGCGAGAGCCGCTTCAGCCGCTTCTTCCGCCGCTCCACCGGCAACAGCTTCACCGACTTCGTCAACCGCGTGCGCATCAACAGCGCCTGCCACCTGCTGATGCAGACCGACCACTACGTGACCGACATCTGCTACCAGGTGGGCTTCAACAACGTGGCCAACTTCAACCGGCGCTTCCTGGAAATCAAGGGCATGACGCCGACGGAATTCCGCCGCCAGGCCGACCGCCGCTTCGGCGGCTCGGCGTGAGCGCCGTGTACCTGGGCCTGGACCTCGGCACCTCCGGGCTCAAGGCGCTGCTGCTCGCCGACGACCACCGCATCCTCGCCACCGCGCATGCGCCGCTGACCGAGCGCCGCCCGCGGCCGCTGTGGGTGGAACAGGCGCCCGCGCAGTGGTGGGCGGCGCTCGAGGCCGCGATGGATTCGCTGCAGGCGACGCACGCGGACGCACTGCGTGCCGTGCGCGCGATCGGCCTGTCGGGCCAGATGCACGGCGCGGTGCTGATGGACGCCGCGGGCGAGGTGCTGCGCCCCGCGATCCTCTGGAACGACGGCCGCAGCGCGACGCAGTGCGAAGCGCTCGCACGCGCGGTGCCGCGGCTCGGGGAGATCGCGGGCAACCTCGCGATGCCGGGCTTCACCGCGCCCAAGCTGCTGTGGGTGCGCGAGCATGAACCCGAACTGTTCGCGCGCGTCCATCGGGTGCTGCTGCCCAAGGACTGGCTGCGCTGGAAGTTGAGCGGCGAGGCGGCGAGCGAGATGTCGGACGCCTCGGGCACGCTGTGGCTGGACGTGGGCGCGCGCGACTGGTCCGACGAACTGCTGGCCGCCACCGGCCTCGCGCGCGCGCACATGCCGCGGCTGGTCGAAGGCTGCGCCGTCTCCGGCCACCTGCGGCCCGAACTCGCGGCGCGCTGGGGCCTGGGCGAGGGCGTGCGCATCGCGGGCGGCGGCGGCGACAACGCGGCCAGCGCGGTCGGCATGGGCGTGGTCGCGCCGGGGCAGGGCTTCGTCTCGCTGGGCACCTCGGGCGTCATCTTCGTGGTCTCGGACCGCTTCGCCCCCGATCCCGCGCAGGCGGTGCACGCCTTCTGCCATGCCTTGCCGGACCGCTGGCACCAGATGTCGGTGATGCTCTCGGCCGCCAGTGCGGTGCGCTGGGCCGCCGGCAGCTTCGGCTTCGCCGGCGAGGCAGCGCTGCTCGCCGCGGCGGCCAGCCTCGACGCCGCGGCGCGCGCGCGGGCGCCGCTGTTCCTGCCGTACCTCTCGGGCGAGCGTTCGCCGCACAACGATCCGCAGGCACAGGGCGTGCTCTTCGGCCTCGCGGCCGCGCACGGTGCGGCCGACGTCGCCTACGCGGTGGTGGAGGGCGTGTGCTTCGGTCTGCGCGACGGGCTCGACACCGTGCAGCGCCCACGCGGCGATCTCGCGCTGGTCGGCGGCGGCGCACGCAGCCATTGGTGGGCGCAGTTGCTGGCGGACATCCTGGAGGTGCCGCTCGCGCTGGGCGAGGGCGGCGAAGCCGGCGGCGCGCTGGGCGCCGCGCGGCTGGCCTGGCTGGCCGACGGCGGCAGCCAGGCCGAGGTCTGCGCCGCGCCCGCGATGCGCCGGCGCTTCGCACCCGATGCCGCTACCGCCGGCGGCCTTCGCGCGCGCCAGGCGCGGCACCGCGATGTGTACCGACGGCTGCGCGGCGCCTTTGCCGCCTGAGCGTTCCGTGCGCCGGCGCCATCACCGCCGGCCTGCGGCCTCGGCCGCGAAGCGCCCCGCGCGTCGCCCCGAGACGAAGGCCCAGGCCAGGTGGTGGCCGTGGCCCTTGAGCAGCAGGCCGCCCTGGCCGGTGGCGCCGGCCGCATAGAGGCCGGGCAGCGGCAGGTCGCCGGCGCCGAGCACGCGGTGCCGCTCGTCCACCATCAGCCCGCCTTCGCTGTGCACGAAGACCGAACGCACCGGGCCGAGCGCCACATAGGGGCCATCGCCGAGCGGGCGCACGCCGCCCTCGCCGGCGCTGCGCGCGAGCGCCGCCGCGTCCATGTCCAGGCGCGCGGCCAGGGCCTCCAGCGTGGGCGCCTCGGTGAACACGTCGGGCCGGTTGCGGCGGTAGTCGGACACGTAGGCGTAGGCCACGCCGGGCGCGGTGGACACGAAGTCCGGCCATGCCGAGAAGCGCCGGGCCAGCGCGGCGTCGATCAGGATGTAGCCCACTTTGCCGGGCTGGTCGGGCAGGCGCCAGGCGGGCCGGTCGCGCTCGTCGCCGAAGCGCTCGCCGCGCCGGTTCACCAGCACCGCGCCTGCGTCGAACAGCGCGGTGGACGGCGCCAGCGCGGTGGTGAGGAACTTCATCATCAGCGGCCGCAGGATGACCGGCGGCACGTGATCGATCGCCCATTCCATCGTCACCGCCAGCCAGCGCCAGGGCGGCAGGCGGCGCACGAAGGTCTCGGTGGCGGGGGCGATGAAGCGGATCTCGGGGCCGAGCGCGAGGTCGCCGTTGACGATGCGCGCGCCCAGCGCCTCGCCCAGGCGCTGGCCGTCGCCGGTGGCGGTCACGTTCACGCCTTCCACCTTGGCCTCCTGCGGGCCCATGAAGCGTGCCTTGAACGCCGGGCCGTTGGTGAAGTCGCCGGCCGCCAGCACCACGCCGCCGCGGGCCTGGAAACGCCACGGCGCGCCTTCGCACTCGGCATCCACGGCCGTCACGCGGCCGTTCTCCTGCACGATCGCGTCCACGCGCATGCCGGTGCGGATGTCCACGCCCGCGCGGCGCGCGCGCCGCGTGAGGTGGTAGATGAAGGCGCGCGAGTTCGGCAGCACGTTGTGCATGCGCGGCTGGCGGTGCGGCGGCTCGGGCATGGGACCCATGAAGCGCACGCCGGAGTCCAGCAGCCATTGGAAGGTGGCGGGGATCTCGTCGCACAGCACGCGGCGCAGTGCGTCGTTGTCGCGGCCCGCGAGCTCGCCGGCGAAGCCCGGCATGTCGGCCCAGTGGTCGGCGGGCGAGTCCACGATGCCGCGCCGCCGCTGGTGCGGCGTGCCGCTGGCGCTCACCGAGCCGATGGACCATGCGGTGGAGCCGCCGGGCAGCGGGTTCTTCTCGAGCAGCACCACGCTGCACCCGCTCTCACGCGCCTCGATGGCCGCGGCCAGGCCGGCGCCGCCGCCGCCGACCACCACCACGTCGAAGGTCTGCGCCTGCCGTGCCACGTCAATCGAGCTTGATGCCGGCCGACGTGATGACGGCATTCCACTTGGCGGTTTCGGTCTCGTTGCGCCTGACCGCATCGGCCGGCGAGCCGCCGAGCGCCACCACGCCCTGGGCCTGCCAGCGCTCGACCAGGTCGGGTGCCTGGAGCACGGCGTTGATCTCGGCGTTGAGCCTGTGGACGATCGGCGCCGGCACGCCGCTGGGCGCCGAGATGGTGTACCAGGGCACCGAGGCATACCCCGGCACACCGGCCTCGGCCACGGTTGGCACGTCGGGCAGGCTGGGGTCGCGCTGGGTGCCGGTGACCGCAATGGCGCGCACCTTGCCGCCCTTGAGGTGCGGGTGTGCGGTGCCCAGGCTTTCGAACAGCAGGTGGATCTGGCCACCGAGCAGGTCGGCCATGGCCGGCGCGCCGCCCCGGTAGGGCACGTGCACGTAGTCGATCCTGGTCATGTGGCGGAACAGCTCGGCCGCCATGTGCATGGCCGAACCGTTGCCGGCCGAACCATAGCTCAGCTGCCCGGGCTTGCTTTGGGCGAGCGCCAGCAGCTCCTTCACGGAGTTCACCGGCAGGTTCTGGTTCACCAGCAGCACGCTCGGGCTCTCGGCCACCAGAATGACGGGCTGCAGGTCCTTGGCCGGGTCGTAGCGCAGGTTGTCGTAGAGCTTGACGGCGCCGTTGTGCGCAATGGTCGCGAGCACGAGCGTGTAGCCGTCGGCCGGGCCCTTGGCCACCTGTTCGGCGCCGGTGTGGCCGCCGGTGCCGGGCTTGTTCTCGATCACCACCGGCTGGCCCAGGCGCGAAGCCAGGCGCTCGCCCACCATGCGCGCCAGCATGTCGGCCGGGCCGCCGGCGGCGTAGGGCACCACGAGCTTGACGGGCCGCGAGGGATAGGCGTCCTGCGCCATGGCGGTGAACGGCAGCGCGCACAGGCCCAGGGCCAGCAGCGATCGGCGGATGATTTTCTTCAGCATGCGTTGTCTCCGGTCTTCTGGGACTTGCGGTCAGTCGAGCTGCAGGTTGGCCGCCTCGATCACGCGGTTCCACTTGAGCGTCTCTGCCTTGATGAAGGCAGCCGCTTCGGCCGGCGTGTTGGGCGTGTAGTTCACGCCCAGCCTGTCGTAGCGGGCCACCACCTCGGGCGAGGCCAGCACGCGCTGCGCGTCGCCGTTGAGCTTGTCCACCAGCGCGGGGGGCATGCTGGCCGGCGCGGCGAAGGTGAACCACGAGGTGCCGCTGTAGCCGGGCACGCCGGCCTCGGCGATGGTGGGCACATCGGGGAAGCGCGGGTCGCGCTTCGAGCCGGTCACGGCGAGCACGCGCAGCTTGCCGCCCTGCACGTGCGGCATGCTCGAGGACATGTTGTCGAACATCACGTGCACCTGCCCGGCCATGAGATCGACCAGTGCCGGGCCGCTGCCCTTGTAGGGCACGTGGACCATGCGCGTGCCGCTGGCCAGTTCGAACAGCGCCGTCACCATGTGGACCGAGGTGCCCGCGCCGGCCGAGGCGTAGTTGACCTTGCCGGGGTTGGCGCGCGCGTCGGCGAGGAAGTCGCCGAAGGTCGCGTACGGCGAATTCGCCGGCACCACCACGATGTTCGGCGCCTCGCCCAGGATCATGATCGGCTGCAGCTCGGTGGCCGGGCTGTAGGTGAGCTTGCGGTAGCTGGCGTAGGCGGCGTGGATGCCGATGGTGCCCACCATCAGCGTGTAGCCGTCGCCGGGCGACTTGGCCACGAACTGCGCGCCCAGGTGGCCGCTGGCGCCGGGCTTGTTCTCGACGATCACCGGCTGGCCCCAGGGCGCCGCGAGCCGCTCCGAGAGGATGCGCGCCAGGATGTCGACCGCGCCGCCCGGCGCGAGCGGCGCCACGATGCGGACCGCGCGGTTCGGATAGTCCTGCTGCGCCTTTGCGTTCGCACCCGCGAGCGCGAGCACGCCGGCCAGGCCGAGGTGGCCGAGATCCCGTCTTTTCATGTCTGTCTCCTGAGTTGTTCGAGCGTGATCACCGGCCGTTGTTCGTACGGCAGGTTCCACGGCTGGCAATTGCTGCGGTCCACGATCTGCACCGGCAGCTCGATGCGCGCCGGCACCGCTTCGCCGCGCACGTGGCGCACGGCGCATTCGGCGGCCAGGTAGGCCATCTGCATGGCGTTGAAGTCGGCCGTGGCGAGCATGCGGCCCGCCGCGATGGCCTCGATCGCCTGCGGAATCGCGTTCACACCCACCACCGCGGCGCGGCGCCCGGCCGCGTCCAGCGCGTCGAGCACGCCCACGGCCATGATGTCGTTGGCCACCAGGCAGGCATCGAGCCGTGCGTGTTCGCGCAGCCACTGCGCAGTGCGCTCGCGCGCGGTGTCGCGCGCGTAGTCGCCCGCGATCACGTCCACCACGGTGATGCCGGGGAACGCCGCCGCGGCCTCGCGGAAACCGCGCAGGCGCTCGTTGCTGGTGAACGACGCCGTCGGCCCCGTGACGATGAGCACACGGCCCGTGCCCTGCAGGTGCTGGAACAGGTGGCGCGCAATGCCGAGCGCCAGCGCATGGTCGTCCGAGCTCACGTAGGCCACGCTGGGCGCGGCGTCGATCGGGTTGACGAAGCCGATCATGGGAATGCCGGCCTCGGCCACGCGGCGGATCGCGGGATCGACCTGGCTGGCGTGCACGGGCGAGAGCACGAAGGCGTCGGGCAGGGGGCGCAGCGCCAGCGCCTCGGCAATCAACGCGCGCTGCTGCGCGGGATCGTCGGGCGTTGGCGGCACGAAGTGCAGCACCTCCACGCCACCCAGCGCGGCGGCGGCACGCTCGGCACCCAGCCGCGCCGCGCCATAGGCCGGGTTGGTGAGGTTCTTGGTGAAGACAGCGAGTCTCATGATGTCCTTGTCAAAGCCAGCGCCCTCGTTGGGGGCCGCATCCTTCACACCATGCCGCCGTTGGGCTGGATCACCTGGCCGTGCACCCACGAGGCCTTGTCGGAGGCAAGGAAGGCCACCACCTCGGCCACCTCGTCGGGCGTGCCGATGCGGTTGAACGGGCTCAGGGCGGCCGAGCGCGCCTTGGCTTCGTCGGTCTTGCCGGCGCGGAACAGGTCGGTGTCCACCGGCCCGGGCGCCACGGCGTTCACGCGCACCTGGCGCGGCGCGAGCTCCTTCGCCATGGAGCGCACCAGGCTCTCCACCGCGGCCTTGCTGGCGGTGTAGGGGCCGCCGCCGGGCACGCCCACGCGCACCATGGAGGTGGTCAGCGCGATCACGCTGCCGCCGTCGGCCGCATGGCGGGCGGCCGCGCTGAGCACGTTGAACGCGCCGACGATGTTGACCTCGACCAGGCGGCGGAAGGCATCGGGCTCGAACTGCGCCATGGGGCCGGGCGGCACGTTGATGCCGGCGTTGGCCAGCACGCAGTGCGGCGCGCCGCCGAAGTCGCGCGCCACGTCGGCGAACACCTGCTCGACCTGCGCGGCGTCGCAGATGTCGACCCTGTAGCCGCGCGTGCGCGCGCCGCCGATCTTCTCGGGCAGGCCGGGCGCGCTGCTCACGTAGGTGTAGGCCACGTCGAAGCCGCCCTCGGCCAGCTTCTGCACACAGGCCGCGCCGATGCCGCGCGTGCCGCCGAAAACGAGTGCTGTCTTGTTGCGCATGGGAGGTCCTTGGTCGGTGGAATCGGTTCAGGCCTTGTAGGGTTGGCCGTAGACGGGTTCCTTGTAGGGAATCGGCGGCAGTTGCCAGGTGCCGGTGGAGGGCGGGCGCACCTCGGCGTCCACGTGCACGTCGATCACGCAGGGGCGCCTGTTCCTGAGGGCCTGCTGCACCGTGGCGCCCAGGTCCTGCGGGCGCGTGACGGTGTGGCCGTCGGCGCCGCAGGCGCGGGCCCAGGCGGCGAAGTCGGGGTTGTAGCGCTCGCCGGTGGCACCGTGGTAGAACGCGGTGCCGATCTCGCGGCCGTCGAACAGGCCGTACTGCAGGTCGCGGATGGCGCCCCAGGCGAAGTTGTTCCACACGATCCAGACCACCGGCAGGTTGTATTCGACCGCCGTGCACAGCACGTAGGGCGCCATGGTGAAGCCGCCATCGCCCACCACCGCCACGCAGGGCCGGTCGGGCGCGGCCAGCTGCGCGCCCATCACGCCGCACACACCGAAGCCCATGCTGGAGTAACCCCAGCTGTTGAGCATGCTCTGGGGCCGCCTGGCCTGCCAGAACTGCATGAACCAGTTGTGGTGCACGCCGGAGTCGAGCGCGAGGATCACGTCGTCGGGCAGCACCTTCTGCAGCGTGCCCACCACGAATTCGGGGCGCAGCGGGCTGGTGGCGTCGCCGAAGTGCGGGCGCACGAAGGCCTCCCATTGGGCCTGCCAGCCCTGCACCTCGGCCAGCCAGGGCGCGTAGCGCGTGGCCGCGATGCCGGCGCGCGCGGGCAGCGCATTGAGCAACTGGCGCGTGAACACCTGGATGTCGGCAATGATGCCCAGCGTGGGCGCGTAGTTGCGGCCCAGTTCCTGCGGGTCGATGTCCACGTGCACCAGCTTCGTCCGGGGGAAGTTCCACGAGTAGCCGTCGTGCCAGCTCGAGGCGCTGCGGTCGTCGAAGCGCGTGCCCAGGGTGATCACCAGGTCGGCGCGGCGGCCGGCCTCGTTGGCGGGGTAGGCGCCGTTGCGGCCGATGAAGCCCAGCGCCAGCGGGTGGTCGCCCGCGATGCAGCCCATGCCGTTGGGCGAGGTGATGACCGGGATGCCGAGCCGCTCGGCCAGCGCGGTGATCTCGGCGCCGGCCTCGGACAGCGTGGCGCCGTGGCCGATGAACAGCACCGGCTTGTGCGCGGCAGCCAGCAGGTCCAGCGTGGCGGCCACGTCCTGGTCGCTCGCGCCCGGGCGGTGCGCGCGGTGGATGTGCGAGGGCGGCGGCAGCGCCACGTCCGCCTCTTCCTGGTACACGTTGTACGGAATGTCCAGGTTCACCGGGCCGGGCCGGCCGGTGACCATGGTGTCCATGGCCTGGCGCAGCGCCAGGGGCAGCATGTCCACGCGCGAGGGCTGGAACGCGCGCTTGACCACCGGGCGCATCACCTGCGCGAAGTCGGCCTGGTTGTGCTTGTAGAGTTCCTGGAACGGCCCGCGGTTGTGCTGCGAGGTCGGCACGTTGGAGGTGATGGCCATGAAGGCGGACGAGTCGGACAGCGCGGTCGCCAGCGACATCACCATGTTGGCCGAGCCCGGGCCGGTGGAGGTGAGGGTGACCACCGGCTTGTGCTTGACGCGGAAGTAGGCGTCGGCCATGTGGCCGGCGCACTGCTCGTGGCGCGGCGAGACCAGCTGGATCCTGTCGCGCACGTCGTACAGGGCGTCGAGGATGCCCACGTTGCCGTGGCCACAGATGCCGAACACGTACGGCACCTTCTCCTGGACCAGATATTCGGCGATCAGCTCGCCGCCTTTCATCTTGGGCATGTCTTGCTTTCCGTCAGTTCAAAAGGGGGTCCCGCAATGTCTCATGCGGTCGTGAAGGTCACGATCCGTTCCTCGGTCATCTCGTGCACGGCGTAGCGCGGGCCCTCGCGGCCGAAGCCGCTGTCCTTGGAGCCACCGTAGGGCATCAGGTCCACGCGCGAGCTGGAGGTCTCGTTGATGTGCACGCCGCCCACCTCGAGTTTCTGCGCGGCCGCCACCGCGTCGCCCAGGCGGTTGGTGAACACGCCGGTGGCCAGGCCGAAGGGCGTGGCGTTGACGCGGTCCACGGCCTGCGCGAGCGTCTCGAACGGCACGATGCACACCACCGGGCCGAAGATCTCGCTGCAGCCCACGCGCATGCCGTCGTGGATGCGCGTGAGCAGCGTGGGCGCCACCACCGCACCCTCGCGCGTACCGCCGGCCAGGCATCGGGCGCCCGAGGCCACCGCCTCGGCCACCCAGGTTTCGATGCGGCGCGCCGCCTCTTCGCTGATGACCGGGCCGACGACGGTCTTGGGATCCATCGGGTCGCCATACGGCAGCGCCTGCACCAGCGTGGCCAGGCGCGTCTCCACCGCCGCCTGCAGCGACGCGTGCACCAGCAGCAGCTGCACCGAGGTGCAGACCTGGCCGGCCTTGCGGTAGCCCGCGTTGACGATCTTGGGCAGCGCCATGTCGAGGTCGGCGTCTTCGCAGACGATGGTGCAGGCGATCGAGCCGAGCTCCATCTGCGTGCGGCGCAGGCCGGCGGCCTGCTGGATCTGCCGGCCCACCTCGGTGCTGCCGGTGAAGGCGAAGAAGCGCACGCGATCGTCGTCCTGCAGGTGCCTCACCACCTCGGCGCTGCCGTGCAGCAGCGAGAGGAACCCGCTGGGCACGCCCGCCTCGAGCAGCACCTGCACCAGCAGGCTGGCGGTGAGCGGCGTGTGCGTGGAGGGCTTGAGGATCACCGCGTTGCCCGCCGCCAGCGCCGGCGCCACCTTGTGCGTGACGGTGTTGAGCGGCGAGTTGAACGGCGTGATGGCCGCCACCACGCCCAGGGGCACGCGCAGCGTGAAGCCCAGGCGGCCGACCTGGCCGGGTGCGCCGGCCAGCGGGATCACGTCGCCGGCCAGGCGGCGCGCTTCCTCGGACGAGAGCTTCAGCGTCTGGATGCAGCGGCGCACCTCGCCGGTGGCGTCCGACCGGGTGAAGCCGGCCTCGATCTGCATGGTGCGCACGAACGCGTCGAGTCGCGCTTCCATCAGCGCGGCGGCGCGTTCGAGCGCCACGCCGCGTTCGTACGCCACCGGGGCGCCGCGGCGGAACGCGGCGTGCGCCACGTCCACCGCCCGGCGCACCTGCGCGGCGTCGGCCGTGGTGATGGTGGCGAAGGGCTGCAAGCGGAACTTGTCGTGCACGGTCACGCGCGGTCCCGCGCCCTCGACCCATTGGCCGTCGAGCAGCAGGTGGTGCGCGGCGACGGCGGTCGCATCCTGCACGGCGTTGGTCCGGCGGTCCATCAGCGCGTCTCCTCGTCGTCGCTCGCCGGTGTGGTGATCACCAGGAACACCAGGCCCTGCGTGCCGGTGTTGGTGAAGCTGTGGCGCACGCCGGGCGGCACGTAGACGTAGTCGTGCGCACGCATGAGGTTCCTGGTGTCGTCGAGCGTGAGGACGCCTTCGCCCTCGAGCACGTAGTACACCTGCTCCTGCACCTTGTGCACGTGCTCGCCCACGTAGGCCGCCGGTGCGTAGCGCGAGATGCGGAAGTCCACGCGCGAGCTGCCGGTGGTTTCCGGGCCCGCCAGCTCCTTGGACAGCGCACCGCCGAAATGGCCCGGGTATTCCTTCCAGGGCATGTGGGCCATCTTCTCCAACAGCAGTCGGAGCTCCGGTTTCTGGGTCATGGTCTTTCCTTCCTTGTGTGTGTCAGAGCCAGAGGATCTGCTTGCGGTAGTCGAGGTCGGTGAGCAGCGGCTCGGCCGGTCCTTCGTGGAACACGGCGCCGCGCTCCAGCGCGTAGACGCGGTCGGCCAGCGCCAGCACCAGGTCGAGGTTGTGCTCGACGATGACCATGGACACGTGCTGGCGCAGCCTGTCGAACACGGTGAACAGTTCCTGCACGACCGTCGGGGCCAGGCCCTCGAAGGGTTCGTCGAGCAGCAGCAGCTTCACGTTGCCCGAGAGCGCGCGCGCCACGGCCACCATCTGCTGCTCGCCGCCGGAGAGGTAGTCGGCGGCCACGTGCATGCGCTCCTTCAGGCGCGGGAAATAGTCGAGGATGCGGGCCTCGTCCCACACCACGCCGGTGCTGCCGTCGGTGGGGCGCGCCAGGCGGCCCAGCGAGAGGTTTTCCGCCACCGTCATGCCGGCGAACAGGCCGCGGCCCTGCGGCACGTAGCCGATGCCGCGGCGCGCGATGTCGGGTGCGGGCAGGCCGCCGATCTCCTGGCCGTTGAAGCTGACGCGGCCGCTGGCCGGCGCGACCAGCCCCATCAGGCTTTTCAGCAGCGTGGACTTGCCCGCGCCGTTGCGTCCGAGCAGCGCCACGATCTCGCCCTCGCGCACCTGCAGGCCGGCGTCGTTGAGGATGTGGCTCTTGCCGTAGAAGGCGTTGACCTTGTCGAAGTCCAGCACCAGCGGGCGGTCGCCGGTGGCGACGCCGGTGCGTCCCGTGACGGGCGGCGTGCCGGTGCCGGTGTAGATTTCCTGCACGCGGCGGTCGCCGCGCACCTCGTCGGGCGTGCCGCTCATCAGCACCTCGCCCTGGTTCATCACCGTGACGCGGTGGGACAGCGTCAGCACGCGGTCGATGTCGTGCTCCACGATCAGCACCGGGATGTTGCTGGCGATGGTGGCCACCAGGCGCGAGACGCGCTCGCGCTCCGCCGCGGCCAGGCCGGCCAGCGGCTCGTCCATCAGCAGCACCTGGGGCTTGGCACCGAGGGCGATGCCGAGGTCGACCAGGCGCTGGCCGCCATAGGACAGGTCGCCGCCGCCCACGGCTTCCATGCCTTGCAGGCCGAGGAACTTCATGAGCTCGGCGGTCTCGGCGTGGATCTCGGGGTAGCTGTCGATGTCGCGCCAGAAGTTGAAGCGGGCCGCATGCCGCGCCTGCAGCGACAGCCGCAGGTTCTCCTCGATCGTCAGTCCCTTGAACAGGTTGGTGATCTGGAACGAGCGCGCCAGGCCCTGCTGGCAGATGCGGTCCGGCGCCAGGCGATGGATGGCCTGGCCGTGCAGGCGCACGGTGCCGGTGCTGGGCGGGAACATGCCCGAGATCAGGTTGAAGGTGGTGGTCTTGCCGGCGCCGTTGGGCCCGATCAGGGCATGGATCTGCCCGGCCTTCACGCTGATGCTGGCGCCGCGCACCGCCTGGATGCCGCCGAAGCGCATGCCGACCTCGCTGGCTTCCAGCACCGTGCCCTCGCGCCGTGCGGGCCGCAGGAACTCGGGCAGGGGCAGGCCTTCGTAGATCATGCGCTTGCTCATGGCCGCGCCGTCTTCGGGCGGGGGGCGCAGGCGCCGCTGGATCTGCGCCCAGATGCCGGTGAGCCCCGAGGGCGAGAAGACGACGAAGCCGACGAAGATCAGGCCGAACCAGAGCAGCCAGTTGTCGGTCCACATCGAGAACAGCTCGCGGAACAGCAGGAAGAACACCGCGCCCAGGGCCGGGCCGAGAAAGGTGTGCATGCCGCCGATGACCACCATGGCCAGCAGCTCGCCCGAGAAGTGCACCGCCGTCGATTCGGCCGCCGCCAGCCGGTGCAGAAAGACCATGAGCGAGCCCGCCAGCCCGGTGACGGTGGCCGACAGCACGAAGGCCAGCAGCTTGTAGCGCTTGATGTCGTAGCCCTGGAACGTGGCCCGCTGCTGGTTCTCGCGGATCGCCACCAGCACGTGCCCGAACGGCGAGCGCGCCACGCGGTGCAGCACGCACAGCACGGCAAAGCCGATCAGCGCCGCGAACACGTAGTAGCTCAGATGGCTGTTCAGATCGATCGGGCCGAAGGTGGCACGTTCGATGCCGCCGAGCCCGCCTTCCCCGCCGGTCAGGTTGGTCCAGCGGAAGGCCATCGCGAAGGTCAGGGCGCACAGCGCCAGCGTCAGCAGGGAGAAGTAGACACCGCGGCGGCGCAGGATCAGGAAGCCGACGACCAGCGACAGCGTGGCCGTGAACAGGATGGAGAAGAGCATGGGCAGCAGCATCTGGTTCTTGAACCAGTGCAGTTGCGCCAGGCCGGCGGCATAGCCGCCGATGCCGAACCAGGCCGCGTGGCCGAAGGAGACCAGGCCGGTGTAGCCGACCAGCAGGTTCAGGCCCATGGCGGCCATGGCCAGGATGACCACCACGGTGGCCGAGTCCAGCGTCAGGCCGATGGCCTGGAACACGAGGGGCAATGCCACCAGGCCGATCGCGCCGATCCACAGCGGGCGGCGTTTGGATGTCAGGAAAGAGGGCATGGTTCTGGTTCTCACTCGAAGCGCTCGATGCGCTCGCCCAGCAGGCCGCGCGGACGGAACATGAGGACGAGGAACATCAACACGTACATCGACGCCTCGCTCGCGGCGGGCATGAAGTGGGTGGTGATGCCCCGCGCCACCCCCACCAGCAAGGCCGCCGCCACCACGCCCCAGAAGCTGCCCAGGCCGCCGATGACGACCACCACGAAGGCGACGGTCATGATCTCCATGCCCATGGCCGGGTGCACGATGGCAATGGGACCGAACAGCACGCCGCCCAGCGCGGCCGTGGCCACGCCGAGCACGACGATGGCCGTCATGTAGGGCTGCAGCCTGATGCCCAGCGCCGCGACCATGTCGGGCTTCTGCACGCCGGCGCGCACCACGCGGCCGAAGGCTGTCTTGTGCATCAGCAGCCAGATGCCCGTCATGACGACGACCACCACGCCCAGGATGAAGAGGCGGTACTTCGACAGCATGAACTCGCCGAGCATCACGTTGCCCTTGAACTCGGGCGGCATGTTCGAGGCCAGCGGTGCGGAGCCCCAGATCATGCGCAGCGCCTGTTCCGCCACCAGGGCCAGGCCGAAGGTGACCAGCAGGCTGAGGATGGGGTCGGCCGCGTAGAAGCGGCGCAGCAGGAAGCGCTCGAACAGGATGCCGAGCAGGCCCACCAGCACCGGCGTGATGAGGATGCTGGGGCCGAAGCCGGTGACCTTGATGACCTCCAGCGACAGGTACGCGCCCAGCGCGTAGAAGGCACCGTGCGCGAGGTTGACGATGCCGCCCACACTGAAGATGAGCGACAGGCCCAGGGCGAGCAGCAGGTAGTAGCCCCCGAGCACCAGGCCGTTGACGACCTGCTCGAGCAAGAACACGATTTGCATGGGAATCCGGACGAATGAAAAGGGCCGGCACCGCCAGGGTGCCGGCCAGGGCACCTCAGGGCGTGCTCACATCCTGCAGGCGTTCTCCGACCTGGGCGGCGCCAGCTTCTCCAGCGGCTCGTCGGCGCCCGGCACGGCCTCGCCGAACTGCAGGAAGTCCTGCTTGTGCTTCGCCTGTCCCTTCGGCTTCACCGTGAAGGGGTAGGCCTCCTGCATCAGCTGGTGGTCCCAGCTGCGGAAGTAGGCCTTGCGCGCTTTCAGCACGTCGAACTGCGCTTCGCTCTCGAAGTAGGCGATGACCTTGTCGGTGTCGGTGGACCGGGTTTCCCGGATCGCCTGCACCAGGATCATCATCGAGACGTATTCGATCCACGCATGGTTCTCGGGAATGCGCCCGTACTTCCTGGTGAACTTCTCCACGAAGGCCTGCGAGCCGGGCGTCTTGAGTTCGTGGTGCCACACCGTCGGCCAGATGCCGCCCAGGTTGCCTTCGCCCGCGGCCCAGGCATCGGCCGTGTTGAGGTTGAAGCCCGCCACGGGAATCTGCAGGCCGAACTCGGCGTACTGCTTGACGAAGTTGGTCACCTGGTTGCCGCCGAGGTTGGTGGCGATGAGGTCGGGCCGCGCCTGGCGGATCTTGATCATCTGCGAGCTGAAGTCGGTCAGGTCGGTCGGCACCAGCTCGTCGCCGATCACGTTGCCGCCATTGGCGGCGAAGAAGCGCTTGGCCTGGCGCGAGAGGTCGTGGCCGAACAGGTAGTCGGACGTCAGCGCGTAGATTTTCCTGTCCTTCACCAGACCCTCGCGCAGCAGGGCCTCGCCGGCGGCATTGACCATCACCGTGACCGGGATGTCGACGTGGAAGGTGTAGCGGTTGCAGTCCTTGCCGCGCAGCGCGTCGGAACGCGCACCGATGCTCATGAACAGCGTCTTGTTGCGCGCGGCCACCTGCGAGATCGTCAGTGCCGAGGCGGAGTTGATCTCGCCCATGAGGAACAGCACCTTGTCGCGCTCGATCATCCGCTGCGCCTTGGTCGAGGCGGTCTGCGGGTTGACCGAGTCCTCGCTGACCAGGTCGATCTGGCGGCCCAGCACGCCACCGCCGGCATTCACCTCCTCCACCGCCATCTTGATGCCCTGGACGGCGTAGTCGCCCAGCGCGCCCAGGAAGCCGGTGAGGGGCGTGAGGTGGCCGACCCGGATCTTCTCGGCCTGCGCGCGGACCCGCGCAGGCAGGCCCAGCGCCACGCTGCCGGCCACCGCGGCACCGGCCTTGAGCATCGTGCGGCGATGCGCCGAAGGCGCTTGTGCCCGCGCCCGTGAATGCGTTGTCGATTCCATGCTCTTGTCTCCTGTTATGAGGGTCTTCCGCTAGGCAGGAGGGATCATAGGAAGGAGCCTTTCAGAGGGAAAATACTGTTTTCCGAGATGGGCTATCGCTTTTCCTTATAGGCTTGCCCACTATGCTCGGCGCTCCCCACATGGAGACAAGCGCATGGACCTGCGACAACTCAAGTACTTCGTGCAGATCGTCGAAAGCGGCAGCCTGGCGAAGGCCTCGCGCCAGCTCTACATCGCGCAGCCGGCACTCAGCCAGCACGTCGCCAAGCTCGAGGCGGAGGTGGGAAAGCCGCTGCTGATCCGCACCGCGAAAGGGGTGACGCCGACCGAGAACGGCGCCGCCCTGCACCACCACGCGCGCTTCATGCTGCGCCAGCTCGACCAGGCGCTGTCCATCGCGCGGCAGGAGCCGGGCACGGTGCACGGCATGGTGTCGGTGGGCCTGGCGGCCACCACGGTGTGCGCGGTGGGCGTGCCCTTCATGCGCCGCATCCGCGAGAAATACCCCGGCATCGTGCTCAACGTGGTGGAGGGCATGAGCGGCCACCTGGCGCAGATGATGCGGCTCGGCCAGCTCGACCTGTCCATCCTCTTCAGCCGCGACGCCGTGCCCGACCTGCCGGCCGAGCCGCTGGTGGAAGAAGAGCTGTTCGTGATGCTGCCGGCCGACAGCCACCTCGTCGCGCCCCGGCGCATCAAGCTCAGCTGCGCCGAGACCGCGGAGCTGCCGCTCATCCTGCCCACCGGCATTCATGGACTGCGCCGCCGCATCTCGGCCGAGTTCGAGCAGCGCAACCTCACCACGCGCGTGGTCGCCGAGATCGATTCGCTCTCGCTGCTGATGGCCTGCGTGCGCGAGGGGATGGGCGCCACCATCAAACCCATGTCGGCCGCGCTGCTCGAAGGCAGGATGCGCCAGGACTGGCGCACATTGGCGTTCTCCGACGCCGACATGAAGCGGCCGAACTACCTGTTCTCGGTGGTGGCGGACCGGCTCACGCCGGCGGCGGCGGCGGTGCGCGCGGAGTTGCGCGAGACGGTGAAGGACCTGGTGCTGAGCGGGGCCTGGCGCGGGGTGAATCTCATCTGAGGCGGGCGCGCGAACCTCAGTCCGCCCCCAGCCCCACCGGATTCGGCTCGCGCTTTTCCACCGCATGCCGCAGCAGCGACGCCGTGCGGAACACCCCATGCGCGAACTTGCCGTAGGGCAAGGTGGCGAACAGGGCCATCACCGCACCGAGGTGCAGGCAGAGCAGGACCGCCAGCGCCGGCGTGCCGCGCCCGAGCCACAGCGCCAGGCCGGTGGCGCTGGTGAGGAACAGCAGTGCGATGAAGCCGAGGTCCATCGGCTTCTGGGCCGCGTCGCCGTGCAGCGGGTGACGGCGCCGGTTGAGCCGCCACAGGCCGCCGGTGCCGATGAGCAGGCTCACGCCACCCACGACGCCGAGCAGCTTGGGCAGGCTGGGCAACTCGTACGGTGCCACCCAGCCGAACACGTAGTGGTACAGCGTGGCCACGCTGGTGGCCGCGAAGCAGAGCATGAAGCCGTAGAACGTGAAGTGGTGGTAGCGGCGGCGTGAGAGCGTGTAGGCGTCGTCTTCGTCGTGGCAGCCGTCGCCGTGGCCGCCGTCGAGGTACCTGAGCCGCAGCGCGTCGTGCGTGGCTTCGGTGGCGGCGGGCAGGTTCAGCGGCGCGCCGCTGGTGGCCGGCGTCACGTCGCGCCAGAAGCGGCGCACGCCCATGCCGAGCGCGAACACCACGAACAGGAACACCGGCGCGAACAGACTCACCAGCAGGTTGTGCGGGAACAGGTTGTAGAAGTCGCCGCCGAGGTCGGCGGGCCACAGGCTGCCGTTGAGGGCCACGGCGAGCAGCAGGAACAGCGCGAGCCCGGCCGCGAGCGCGACCGACAGCGTGAGCCCGTTGCGCCGGTAGAGCGCACCGAGCGCGGGGGGCCATGCGTAGTCGGCGTAGGTCTGCCCGCGCACCTCGGCCATGGCCTTGGGCACGTTGATGGCGAACTCGTGCGGCGGCGCGTACTGGCAGGCGTGCAGGCAGGCACCGCAGTTGTGGCAGAGATTGGCGAGGAAGTGGATGTCGGCCTTGCCGAATTCGAGGCGGCGCGTCATGGCGGGGAAGACGGCGCAGAAGCCTTCGCAGTAGCGGCAGGCATTGCAGATCTGCATCTGCCGGGCCACTTCCGTTTCGGGCGCCGTGTGCACGGGCTCGCCCTGGGCGAGCGCGCGGGCGTCGCGCGCGAGCCCTTCAAGCGCCCGCATGGTGCGCTCCCTGCTTCGCGGCGAGCGCGGCCTGCGTGCCGGCAATGCGGCCGAAGGCGGTGCCGATGGACATGCCCACGCCGGCGGTATAGCCCTTGCCGAGCACGTTGCCGGCCATCATCTCGCCGGCCACGAAGAGGTTGGGGCTGGGCCGGTCGTCGAAGCGCACGGCGGCGGTGTCGTCGGTGCGCATGCCGAGGTAGGTGAAGGTGATGCCGGGACGCAGCGCGTAGCCGTAGAAGGGCGCGGTGTCGACGGGCCGGGCCCAGTGGGTCTTGGGCGGCGCGAGGCCCTCGGTGCGGCAGTCGTCGAGCGCGGTGTGGTCGAAGCGGCCGACGCGGCAGGCGGCGTTGTACTGGTTCAGGGTCTGCATGAAGGTGTCCACGTCCAGCCCGAGCTGGCGGGCGAGGTCGGGCAGGGTGTCGGCCTTCACGCCGGGGAACACCGGCGGCATGAAGCGGCCGATGGCCTTGCTGTCGATGATCGAGTAGCCGATCTGCTGCGGCTGCTGCGCCACCAGGCGGCCCCAGATGGCGTAGCGCTTGGGCCAGAAGTCTTCGCCCTCGTCGTAGAAGCGGCGCGCTTCCTGGTTGACCACCACGCCGAGCGAGACGCAGTCGATGCGGGTGCAGATGCCGCCGTCGTAGAGCGGCGCGCGCGCGTCGATGGCGACCATGTGGGCCTGCGTGGGGTCGCCGATGCGGTCGGCGCCGTGGTCGTCGAGCAGGTGGCGCAGGAGCACGCCCTTGTTGTAGGCCGTGCCCCGGATGAGAAAGTTGTCGGCCGGCCATTCCCCGCGCTCGTTCTGCCCCCAGGCCTCGCGCAGCCAGGCGAGGTCGGATTCGAAGCCGCCCGCGGCGAGCACGCAGGTCTTGGCGGTGATGCGCTCGCCGCTGCCCGTGTGCGCGGCGACGAAGCGGCCGTCTTCGATCTCGACGCGCTCCACCGGGGTTTCGTAGCGCACGCGCACGCCGAGTCTTTCCGCGCTGCGGTAGTAGGCGTTCACCAGGGCCTTGCCGCCGCCCATGAAGAAGGCGTTGGTGCGCGCCACGTGCAGCGCGCCCGAGAGCGGCGGCTGGAAGTGCACGCCATGGCGGCGCATCCAGTCGCGGCAGGTGGACGAGGCGCGGATGGTCAGGCGCGCGAGGTGTTCGTCGGTCTGGCCGCCGGTGACCTTGAGCAGGTCCTGCCAGTACTCTTCCTCGGGGTAGGCCTCGACCAGCACGTCCTGCGGGGCGTCGTGCATGCAGCGCAGGTTGCGGGTGTGGCCCGAGTTGCCGCCGCGCCAGGCGCGCGGTGCGGCTTCCAGCAGCAGCACGCCGGCGCCGGCCTCGCGCGCCATCAGGGCCGCGCACAGGGCGGCGTTGCCGCCCCCGATCACCAGGACATCGAGTTCCAAAAAAACGCTCCTCGCACCACGCCGGGACCGCCCGGCCGTGGACGCACTGTAGGGAGCGCCGCCCCGGTGGTGAAGGTCACCGGAGGCATGGGGGCATCACGATTCGTGATGCCAGAGCTGCGTGCCAGGCCATTGGCCGCCTGCCACCAGGGCCTCGAGGGTGTCGCGGATCACCACCCGCGTGGCCAGCGCGGCAGGCGACAGCTCGTCGTCCGACAGGCTGCACAGCAGATTGACCCGGTTGGCCTGCGCGTCGTCGATGTGCGCCAGCGCGAAGCGCCGATCGGCGTCCGGAAAGCGGCCCACGGCGGCGTACGGCTGCAGGGTGACGCCCAGGCCGGCATCGACCGCGGCCATCACCAGCGAGAGCGAGTCCACCTCCAGCACCACGCGCGGCACCACGCCGGCGCGGGCAAAGGCGGCGTCGAGCGTGCTGCGCAGCCCGTGCGGCCCGGTCGGCAGGATCAGGGGCTCGTCGCCCAGTTCGATCAGGGACATGGCGGCCGGCCGGGGCCGCGGGTCGCGCTGCGAGCCGATCAGGAACAGGTCCTCCGACAGCAGCGGCTGCACCTGCCAGAGCCGGCTGCCGCGGCCGTCGGAAGGGGTCTGCAGGCGTGCGTCGAACAGCACGGCAAGGTCGAGCTCGCGCGCATTGAGCATGGCGGCGAGGTGGCCGGACATGCTCTCGACCATGTGCAGCCTGACGTCGGGATAGCGGTTCTGCATGGCCTGCATCAGTGGCAGGCCGAGCATCGCGGCGGTCGTGGGCGCCAGGCCCACGCTGACCGTGCCCGACAGGCGCGCCTGCTGGGCGGCCCGCACGGCCTGCGCGGCATGGCGCAAGGTGAGCTGGGCTTCGCGGAAGAAGGCGGCGCCCGCGTCGGTAGGCACCACGCCGCGCGGCGTGCGCTGCAGCAGGCGCGTGCTGAGTTCGCTTTCCAGGCGGCTGATCTGCTGGCTCAGGGCCGACTGCACCAGATCCAGGTCGATCGCGGCACGGCCCATGGAGCCCAGCTCCACCACCCGCACGAAATAGCGCAGCTGTCGCAGTTCCAAAGCGGTGTTCTCCGGCGTTTCCCATCACACATCGTGATGCCTTCAATGATCGCATGCGGGGCCGGCCGAGGGGGAGGGCCTGTCGCCGATCGGGCCAAGAGCGGCAAGGCATGCAATGAAAAAAACCCCGCGGCCCTTGCGAGCCGCGGGGTTCCTGTTGCACGGGTTCAGACCCGGGCAGGGGCCAATTACATGCCCATGCCGCCCATGCCGCCCATGTCGGGCATGCCGCCGCCGGCAGCCGGCGCTTCGTCCTTCGGCGCTTCGGCGACCATGGCTTCGGTCGTCAGCAGCAGCGAAGCCACGGAAGCGGCGTTCTGCAGCGCGGTGCGGGTCACCTTGGTCGGGTCCAGGATGCCCAGCTCGAGCATGTCGCCGTAGGTGTCGTTCTGCGCGTTGAAGCCGTAGTTGCCCTTGCCGGCCAGCACGGCGTTGACCACCACGCTGGCTTCGCCGCCGGCGTTGTTGACGATCTCGCGCAGGGGCGCTTCGACGGCCTTGAGCACCAGCTTGATGCCGGCGTCCTGGTCGACGTTGTCGCCCTTGAGCTTGTCGCCCACGGCCTGCTTGGCACGCAGCAGCGCCACGCCGCCGCCGGCCACCACGCCTTCTTCCACTGCCGCGCGGGTGGCGTGCAGGGCGTCTTCGACGCGGGCCTTCTTTTCCTTCATCTCGACTTCGGTGGCGGCACCGACCTTGATCACCGCCACGCCGCCGGCCAGCTTGGCCACGCGCTCCTGCAGCTTCTCGCGGTCGTAGTCGCTGGTCGCTTCCTCGATCTGCACGCGGATCTGCTTGACGCGCGCCTCGATGTCGGCCGCGGCGCCGGCGCCGTCGATGATGATGGTGTTTTCCTTGCCCACTTCGATGCGCTTGGCCTGGCCCAGGTCGGCCAGCGTCACCTTCTCGAGCGTCAGGCCCACTTCTTCAGCGATGACCTTGCCGCCGGTCAGGATGGCGATGTCTTCCAGCATGGCCTTGCGGCGGTCGCCGAAGCCAGGCGCCTTGACGGCCACGACCTTCAGGATGCCGCGGATGGTGTTGACCACCAGCGTGGCGAGCGCTTCGCCTTCGACTTCTTCCGCGATGATCAGCAGCGGGCGGCCGGCCTTGGCGACTTGCTCCAGCGTGGGCAGCAGGTCGCGGATGTTGCTGATCTTCTTGTCGAACAGCAGCACGAACGGGTTCTCGAGGATCGCGCTCTGCTTGTCGGGGTTGTTGATGAAGTAGGGCGACAGGTAGCCGCGGTCGAACTGCATGCCTTCGACGACGTCGAGCTCGCTGTCCAGCGACTTGCCGTCCTCGACGGTGATCACGCCTTCCTTGCCGACCTTGTCCATCGCGTCGGCGATGATCTTGCCGATGGTCTCATCGGCGTTGGCCGAGATCGCGCCGACCTGGGCGATTTCCTTGCTGGTGGTGGTGGCCTTGGAGGCCTTCTTCAGCTCTTCCACCAGGGCGACGACGGCCTTGTCGATGCCGCGCTTGAGGTCCATCGGGTTGATGCCGGCGGCCACGTACTTGAAGCCTTCGCGCACGATGGCCTGGGCCAGCACGGTGGCGGTGGTGGTGCCGTCGCCGGCGTTGTCGCTGGTCTTGGAGGCCACTTCCTTCACGAGCTGGGCGCCCATGTTCTGCAGCTTGTCCTTGAGTTCGATTTCCTTGGCGACCGACACGCCGTCCTTGGTCACCGTCGGGGCGCCGAAGGAGCGCTCGAGCACCACGTTGCGGCCCTTGGGCCCCAGGGTCACCTTGACCGCGTTGGCCAGGATGTTCACACCCTCGACCATGCGCGCGCGGGCTTCGCCGCCGAAGACTACGTCTTTTGCTGCCATGTTTTCTTACTCCGGATGTTCAGTGAAACGATTACTTCTCGACGACCGCGAACAGGTCGTCTTCCTTCATGACCAGCAGCTCTTCGCCATCGACCTTGACGGTCTGGCCGCTGTACTTGCCGAACAGCACGCGGTCACCGACCTTGATGTTCAGGGCGACGAAATCACCCTTCTCGTTGCGCTTGCCGGGGCCGACGGCCAGGACTTCACCCTGGTCGGGCTTCTCGGCGGCGTTGTCGGGAATGACGATGCCCGAGGCGGTCTTGGTTTCGCTTTCAACGCGCTTGACGATCACGCGATCGTGAAGAGGACGAAGTTTCAATTGCATCTCCTGATTTGAAACGGGGGGTGGGTCGACTGGGAGAGCTTGCCGACGGTTGTTAGCACTCATCTCCAGCGAGTGCTAATCATACGGGCATTTTTGGCAGTTTCAAGGGGTCCGCTGCGGCAGCGAGGTGAAAGACAATGCCTTCCGACCCTCCGCACACCCCCTGTCCCATGCCCTTCAGCACCGACGCCTGGACCCGCAACCTGCCGGTCTACGACGCCATCCTCGACCTGCCCTTCAACCGCGAGCTGGCCGCCGGCACGCTCGGCGCCGAGCGCTTCCGCCACTACATGATCCAGGACGCGCACTATCTGGTCGCCTTCGGCCGCGCGCTGGCGGTGGCGGCGGCCAAGGCGGACGATGCCGAGGGCGTGATCCAGTTCGCCCGCGCGGCCGAGGAGGCGGTGGTGGTCGAGCGCAGCCTGCACGAAGGCTTCATGGCGCAGTTCGGCGTGTCGCCCGAGGCCTTCGCGGCCACGCCGCTGACGCCGGTCAGCCACCACTACACCCATTTCCTGCAGGCCGTGGCCTGGCGCGCGCCGTACCCGGTGGCGCTGGCGGCGCTGTTGCCCTGCTTCTGGATCTATGCCGAGGCGGGCCGGGACATCCTGGCGCGCGCCGCGCGGCCGAACCCCTACGACGCCTGGATCGACACCTACGCGGGCGACGACTTCCACGCCATCGTGCGGGCGGTCATCGCCACGGTGGACCGCGTGGCCGACGGCGCCTCGGCCGCCACGCTGGCCGAGATGCACCAGGCCTACACCGACGCCAGCCGGCTCGAATGGATGTTCTGGGACGCGGCCTATCGCCTGGAGACGTGGCCGGTCGGGACCTGACCGCTCCCGCGCGCTGCGGCCGAATGCACCTTGGCCCGAGTGTGGAATCCTTGGAATCCCCCGATCTGAGAATGCTTCTCATCTAGAATCTTCGGGCCCCGAGAGGCATCCGCCGGCTGCGGCCGGCCCATCACCGAAGAGGAATCCTCCGCATGAAACACCTGCCCCTGGTCGTGGCCATGGCCGCCGCTGCATCCGTCCTGTCTCCGGCCGCCGTGCCTGCCTTCGCGCAGGGCACGCCCGCCGCTGCCACTGCGGCGGCACCCGCCACGGCGGCCCGGGTGGTCGCGCACTACGGCGTGCTGGTGCATGCCGGCTACGAGGATTCGCTCAATGGCGCCCTGGCGCTGCAGAAGGCGATCCAGTCCTTCCTGGCCGCGCCCTCGCAGGCCGGCCTGGACGCGGCGCGCAAGGCCTGGCTGGAAGCGCGCGAGTTCTACGGCCAGACCGAGGCCTTCCGCTTCTACGGCGGCCCGATCGACGACGACGAGGGCCCCGAGGGCCGCATCAACGCCTGGCCGATGGACGAGTCCTACGTGGACTACGTGGAAGGCTCGCCCGACGCCGGCATCGTCAACGACCGCAAGGTCCAGATCACCAAGAAGCGGCTCGCCGACCTGAACGAGCGCGACGGCGAGGAGAACGTGGCCACCGGCTGGCACGCGATCGAGTTCCTGCTGTGGGGCCAGGACCTGAGCGAGACCGGCCCCGGCGAGCGCTCCTTCGAGGACTACGTGGACGGCAAGCGCCCCAACGCCGACCGCCGCCGCCAGTACCTGAAGGTGGTCACCGAACTGCTGGTGGACGACCTGCGCTTCCTGGTGAAGTCCTGGGCGCCCAAGCAGAAGAACAACTACCGCGCCAGGTTCGAGCGCGGCGGCAACGAGTCGCTGCGCAAGATCCTGGTCGGGCTGGGTTCGCTGTCGCGCGGCGAGCTGGCCGGCGAACGGCTCGAAGTGGCGCTGGCCAGCCAGGACCAGGAGGACGAGCACTCCTGCTTCTCCGACAACACGCACCGCGACGCGGTGGCCAACGCCAAGGGCATCCAGAACGTCTGGCTCGGCAGCTACCAGCGCCGCGACGGCACGCCGCTGTCGGGCCCCTCGCTGCGCGACCTGGTGGCGGCCAAGGACGCCCCGCTCGCCGAGCGCACCAGCACGCAGATCGCCGCCTCAGTGGCGGCCGCCGAAGGCATCCAGGCGCCCTTCGACCGCGAGATCATCGGCGGCAAGGACGCGCCGGGCCGCCAGCGCGTGCAGACGGCGATCGACAGCCTGACGCAGCAGAGCAAGGACATCGTCGAGGCGGCGACGGCGATCGGCATCACCCGCCTGACGCTGGTGAACCCGGAGTAAGCGCGCCCGAATGCCTTCCTCAGCCAAGGTCCGGGGTTTCGCTGCGATGGGCGCCGTGATGGCGCTGTTCGCCGGCGCGCCCCAGGCCATCGCCACTTCCGCAGCCGACGACGAACTGGTCGGCGGCGCCACCACGGTCCACGCGACCGGGCGCAACGCCTTCTCCTTCCCGGCCGCCAACCTGAGCGACCCGGAGCGCACGCGCTTCGTGATCGGCAACTCCTTCTTCAAGCGCAACTGGGTGCAGGCGCCGGCCTCGACCAAGGCGCGCGACGGCCTGGGGCCGCAGTTCATCGCGCGCTCCTGCGGCGCCTGCCATTCGCAGGACGGGCGCGGCGCGCCGCCGGACTTCACCAAGGGCCTGTCCGACCCGCCGGTGGCGCTGCTGCTGCGCCTGTCGGTGCCGGGCCAGGACAAGTTCGGCGGCCCGCTGCCCGAGCCGCTGTACGGCGACCAGTTCCAGAACTTCGCGGTCACCGGCGTCCAGCCCGAGGGCGAGATCGATATCCGCTACACCGCCGTGCGCGGGCGCTTCGCCGACGGCACGCCCTACGCGCTGCGCCAGCCCGCCTACGCCTTTCGCAAGCTCCACTACGGGCCGATGGCCAAGGACACGCTGCTCGGCCCGCGCATCGCGCCGCAGGTGATCGGCGTCGGCCTGCTGGAGCTGATCCCCGAGGCCGAGATCCTGCGCAACGCGCGCGAGCAGGCCGCGGCCGGCGGGCCGATCCGCGGCGTGCCCAACCGCGTGTTCGACGTGCCCTCGCAGCAGATGCTGATCGGGCGCTTTGGCTGGAAGGCCAACGTCGCCACGCTGGCGCACCAGGCCGCGGCCGCCTTCCAGGGCGACATCGGCATCACCTCGCGCTTCTTCCCCGAGGAGAACTGCAGCGCGCGCCAGAAGGACTGCCGCGCCGCGCCGCGCGGCGCCGAGGGCAAGGGCGTGGAGATCGACGACAAGACCTTCGAGGACGTGGTCTTCTACCAGGCCACGCTGGCGCCGCCGGCGCGCCGCAACGCGCGCGACCCGCAGGTGCTGGAAGGGCAGAAGCTGTTCGCCCAGGCGCAGTGCGCCACCTGCCACCGGCCCAGCTACAAGACCGCGGGCGAGCTGTTCCCGCCGCTCACGCCGCGCGTGACCAGCCCCGCGCTGCTGAACCAGACCATCCACCCCTACACCGACCTGCTGCTGCACGACATGGGCGAAGGCCTGGCCGACGGGCGCCCGGACTTCCAGGCCAGCGGCCGCCAGTGGCGCACGCCGCCGCTGTGGGGCATCGGCTTGATCCACGACGTCAACGGCCACCAGAACCTGCTGCACGACGGCCGCGCGCGCGGCGTGCTGGAGGCCATCCTGTGGCACGACGGCGAGGCGCGCGACAGCCGCGACGCGGTGCTGGGCTTCAGCAAGGCCGAACGCGAGGCGCTGGTGCGCTTCGTCGAGTCGCTGTGACTTCCACGAGGACCGCTTCCATGACCTTCCGATCGTTGTGCGCCGCCGCTTGCCTCGCCTGGGCCGCCGCGGCGCAGGCCCAGCCGGCCGCCGGCATCGCCGAGCTGATCGAGCGCAGCTACCGCGAGGCCTTCGTGCCGCGCGCCGCCGCCTTCGCAGAGGCCTCGGGGCAACTGAGCAGCGCCGTCGGCGCGCTGTGCGAGGCGCCGGCCGACGGCGCCGCCGCAGCGCTGGAGGCCGCACGCGCGCAATGGCGCAACACCACCGCCGCCTGGGACCGGC